>Ga0187833_10000515_pt1 | contig 44610 bp, 37 predicted proteins | sample ETNtaG_37_FD_167968 | JGI IMG/M metagenome (GOLD analysis project Ga0187833, IMG submission 167968) | Marine microbial and viral communities from oxygen minimum zone, Eastern Pacific Ocean - ETNP2014_SV_400_PacBio MetaG (Illumina Assembly) | ecosystem: Environmental > Aquatic > Marine > Hypoxic...
CATGGACTGAGGCGCGGAACCAAGCTTGTGCTACAGTTAACTGGCGTTTTGCGACCGAGGATGCACGAATAAAACTGAAATCACTGTATCCGTCAATATAAAATTGAAAGACTACTAGTAGCCAGTAGCTGTTTTTTATACCTGATTATGCAGATCGATCACCTCTGCATCGGTTTCGTCAATCGACCTCTTCTGCCCGGTCTTGGCTTCATCCCGCCTCTCCGTTTCGATCCTGCTGAGGTATACTTCGTCGATGTCGCCGGTCACGTAGTCACCGTCAAATATGGAAGTATCGAATCGGCTGATACTGCTGTTTCCCTCAGCTGCACACTCGATCAGGTCATCCAGCCGCTGATAGATTAGCCAGTCCGCACCGATGTATTCTGCCACTCTCTCCTCTGTTACCTGATGCGCAATAAACTCAAAGGCGGCAGGCATATCGATGCCATAGACGTTGGGATATCTTACCGGCGGTGAAGCGGAAGCAAAATAGACCTTCTTGGCACCGGCACTTCTGGCCATCTCGACGATCTTCTTCGACGTCGTGCCACGTACGATAGAATCATCCACGAGCAGCACGTTCTTTCCCTTGAATTCCAGCTCAACGGCGTTGAGTTTATGCCTGACCGAGTTCTGCCGTTGCTTCTGTTCCGCCATTATGAAGGTGCGGCCTATATAGCGGTTTTTGATAAATCCCTCCCGATACTTCACATTCAGCTGATGCGCTACCGGCAGGGCAGATGTTCGACTGGTATCCGGTATCGGTATCACCACATCGATATCGTTGTTCGGATAGAGAGACAGAATCCTTTCCGCCAGTTTTTCCCCCATCCTGAGTCTTGCTTTATACACAGATATGCCGTCTATGATCGAGTCGGGCCTGGCCAGATATACGTGCTCAAAAATACACGGACTGTATACAGGATTCTTTGCACATTGCCTGGTTTCCATCTCGCCGTTTTCTTTAATGTAGATCGCCTCCCCGGGAAGCAGATCGCGAATGATGGAATAACCGAGCACATCGAGAGCGACGCTTTCCGAGGCTACCATGTATTCCCGGCCAGAGGCGGTCTCTCTGGCCCCAAAAACAACAGGGCGAATGGCGCATGGATCACGAAATGCTACCAAACCGTAGCCGATCAGCAGCGCTATGGCAGCATAGGCACCGCTGCAGCGCTTGTGTACCTGTGCAACCGCCTCAAAAACATCGTCAGGGGTCGGCTTGATACCGGCGACGCGCTGCAATTCATGGGCAAACACGTTGAGTAGGACTTCAGAATCGGAATCCGTGTTAATGTGACGGCGATCAGACTTGAACAGTTCCTCACTCAATGTCCCCTTGTTGGTCAGATTACCGTTGTGGGCGAGGGCAATGCCAAACGGTGAATTGACATACATGGGTTGCGCTTCTGCAGAACTGGATGTGCCTGCAGTTGGATAACGGCAATGACCTATGCCGATCTTCCCCTTCAGGTGATCCATGTGCTGTTGTCTGAACACATCCCGAACCAGGCCATTGCTCTTTCTGAGATTCAGGCGATCACCTTCACAGGTGACGATGCCGGCAGCATCCTGACCCCGATGCTGAAGAACGATCAGTGCATCGTACAGATCTTGATTGACGTCGGCACATCCCACCATCCCCACAATTCCGCACATACGATTCTCTCTTCTAAGTCAGAATTTTCAAATCAGAACTGCTCCATAACTTCACTGGAGTAATCAAGAAAAGTCGCCTTTGACCACTCCTCGATCAGCATGAAATGGGGAATCAGCATCGATTCCTGCCACCAATCATCGCCGGTCAATGGCGTGATACTTATGATGGTTACCACCACCAGGGTGATAATCAGCCCTCTGCCAAGTCCGAACACCATGCCAAACAGTCGGTCGATACCGGACAGGCCGGTCAATCGCACCATCTCTGCCACCAGGTGATTGATCATAGCGCCTACCACGAGCGTAGCCGCGAACAATAGTGCAAACGCAACACCCAATCGCAGCGACGGCGACGTGATATAACCGGACAGTAACGGAGCCAGTTGACCACCGAATATCCTGGCGACAGAGAATGCAACGATCCAGCTGACGAGAGAAAGGGCTTCCTTGACGAAGCCTCGTTTGATACTGATGACGGCAGAGAGGACAACCACGCCTGCAATAACCAAATCAACTGAGTTCATTCCTTGTCCATCTCAATCCTAAGTCTGGATACGCATCAAACTATTTGCCGCCGCCGACCATATCTTTGTCATCTTCTACCCGGTACCTGACGATCTGTCCGTGCAGACCGAATTCAGCTTCAATCCGGCTGCTGATCAGGGCAAGCTTCTTGCGCTGCAACATCGGCCCCACCAGAACTCTCGATGTCACGCCTGTGTCGGTCTGAACGGAAGTGCGGTAGGCCCTGTATCCCCCGTCTCGAAGTCGGTCCCGCAGTTGGATGGCATTTTCCTCTTTTTCGAAGCTACCCACCTGTAACGTCCATCCCAGCGGCAGCCCGTTCGCATCCAGGCTCAGCTGATCGGTATCCTGGGGATCCCGGTCCGACGGACTGTCATTTTTCCGGGGCAGTCTGGCGGTACTTGCTGCCTCCATCGCATCCATCTCCAGCAACAGATCCTGCGCGGTGAATGGTTCCACCTGCATGTCCGGTCGCGGCGGAATCTTGCCGGTTACCCTGGCTCTTTCCTGTTCATCACCATCCAGAAACATCGGTACGATCAGTATTGCCAGAGCTGTCAATACGACGGCACCAATCAAACGCTGTTTCAGTTTCACATCCATCAATCTATGTTGCTCCCATCGCCTCGAGCGCCTCGGCAACTGCAACAAAGGAGCCCGATACCACCACTCGATCGCCTTTGCTGGCATTCATCATCACATCCCTGTAAGCCGTGCCTACTCTATCATAAGTCTTGATTCCTGACCTATCGCCAACGGATAAACGGGCCTTCAATCCATCTGCCGACTCTCCCCTAGCTTCGGCCATGCCGGCCAGATACCAATAATCGACGACCTTGTCCAAGGTGGACAGAATCGCGGCACAGTCTTTGTCGGCGTACATGGCAACGACGGCATGCGTGCTGCCCTCGATTGGGCAACTGGCCAATCGCTCCGTCAAGTAAGCCACGGCCTGTGGATTGTGAGCGACATCAAGAATGACCGGGATGTCTCCCTCTATGAGCTGGTAGCGGCCCGGTAGTCGAGTACCTGCCAGGCTGGCCCTGACGCTGTCAGCGTTCAACGGCAGTCGGCTTTGAACCCAGGCCTGGATGGCAACGATCGCATTGTCCAGATGCAGGTGCGGGTAAGGCAGGTCGTTCAACATCACTTTGCCACTATTCGTGTCGAGCCCCCAAAAGTCCCAGCTGTCTTCGGATCGGCGACAACCGAACTGTTTGTCCCTCACCACCAGCCGTGCCCCCACCGTGGCAGCAACCGTCTCGACGCTCTGCGGCACATTCAGATCACCGACCACCGCCGGTCGTGACCGTCTGAAGATTCCTGCCTTCTCCCGGCCTATCTGTTCCCTGTCTTCTCCCAACCAATCCTGGTGATCCAGATCGATGGTAGTCACTACAGACACGTCCGGCTCGACGATGTTCATGGCGTCCAACCTGCCGCCCAGACCAACTTCCAGGACCACCACATCGAGTGCCAGCTGCTTGAAAATATCCAGTGCCGCCAGGGTCCCGAATTCAAAATAGGTGAGTGAGATATCGCCACGAGCCTGGTCAATCCGCTGCAGTGAATCACAGATCACCTCATCTGCCACCGCCTCGTCATTCACTGCGATTCGTTCATTGAATCTTACTATGTGGGGTGAAGTGGCAGTTCCGGTACGAAAGCCACTGTTCCTGGCAATCGCTTCGATCAGGGCAACTGCAGATCCCTTGCCGTTGGTGCCAGCCACCAGGAATAAAGTTCCATCCCGGCTCAAGAGATCGAGCCGCGTCGCGACCGCTTTGACCCTCTCTAGGCCAAGATCCCATTTCTTCGGATGGAGCTCTTCCATCCAACTCAGCCAGGCATCGAGGGTTTTCGCGGGCATGGATCGCTGACTCTGCAATGGATCGTTAGGTGCTCTGTCCCGCTGCGTCGATAGCAACGCGCATGGATTTTACCAGTCGACTCACCTTATCGGGGATAATATCGGGCTGGTCACGGTGTCCGGCCACAATCTCCACCAGGGAGGAGCCCACCACCACACCGTCAGCCAAGCGTGCAACTGCTGCTGCTGAGGGTCCATCCTTTATTCCGAAGCCAACGGCGATTGGCAGATCACTTACCGAATAGAAGGATTCGAGTTTCCTGGCGACACTCTCGACATCCAGAGTAGCCGCGCCCGTCACCCCCTTCAGGGAAACATAGTAGACAAAGCCACTACTGGCCGCACATATTTTTCTGGCTCGCTTGAGCGTTGTGGTAGGTGCCAACAGATAAACGCAGTCGACTCCCGAGCCACGTAACGCACCGCTCAGAGAATCGGCCTCTTCGGGGGGCAGATTGACGGTGATGATGCCATCGACGCCTGCTGTGCCTGCAGCTTCTGAGAACTTGGCATACCCCATCACTTCGATTGGATTCAGGTAGCCCATGAGGATCACCGGAGTGCGCCCATCTTCCTTTCTAAAATCTGCCACCATCGCGATGACGTCGGACAGACTGGTGGCGTCAGCGAGAGCACGTTCACAGGCTGCCTGAATGACGGGCCCTTCCGCTTCCGGGTCTGAAAAGGGCACACCGAGCTCGATTATGTCCGCGCCGGCTGCCACCATGGCGTGCATCAGCGGCACGGTAACCAGGCGGGTTGGATCGCCTGCCGTGACGAAAACGACCAGGGCTTTGCGCTTGCCCTGTTTCAATCGGGAAAAACACTCAGCTATACGACTCATCCACGACCTCACTCGAACCCTTCGCAGTCCTCGTTATTCCCTTCTTCAGCCAATGGTGATGCCGTCAATGGTGGCAATCGTCTGAATATCCTTGTCTCCCCGACCGGAAAGATTGACGATTATTATCTCCTGTCCGGTCATCCCCTCAGCCAGCTTGGTTGCATATGCGAGCGCATGACTGGATTCGAGGGCCGGCATAATTCCCTCAAGCAGATTGAGTTGCCGGAAAGATGCCAACGCCTGTTCATCATCTATCGCCACGTATTCTGCTCGTTTAATGTCTTTAAGCCAGGCGTGCTCGGGGCCCACACCGGGATAATCCAGACCGGCCGAGATGGAATGTGTGTCCATTATCTGGCCGTGCTCATCCTCCATGAGATAAGTGCGGTTGCCATGCAGCACGCCCACGCTGCCGCGGTTAAGCGGCGCCGCATGTTGGCCGGTCTCGAGTCCCGTGCCGGCCGCCTCAACGCCTATCATGCGTACGCTCGAATCGTTAAGAAACGGATAGAAGAGACCCATGGCATTTGAGCCGCCGCCAACACAGGCAATCAGCACATCAGGAAGGGCGCCAGTCATGTCGTAGCACTGCTGTTTGGCTTCGCGTCCAATTACCGACTGAAAATCCCGCACCAACTTCGGATAGGGATGAGGCCCGGCGACGGTTCCAATGATGTAATGCGTATCGTCGACATTTGTCACCCAATCACGCATGGCTTCACTCATGGCATCCTTCAGGGTTCTAGTGCCGGACGTCACCGGGACCACCTCGGCACCCAGCAGTTTCATACGGTAAGCATTCAGGCTCTGCCGCTTGATGTCTTCAGTTCCCATGTACACTTGGCAGCGTAAGCCCAGGCGGGCCGCTACGGTGGCAGTAGCTACTCCATGTTGACCCGCTCCCGTTTCAGCGATGATGCGAGGCTTGTTCATGTGTTTTGCCAGCAAGGCCTGGCCCACCGTGTTGTTAATCTTGTGGGCACCCGTGTGATTAAGGTCTTCTCTCTTCAAGAAGATCTGCGCGCCCCCAATCGCATTCGTTAGCCTTTCTGCATAGTACAAAGGCGAAGGCCTGCCAACATAGTGGGCTAAATCCTTGTCTAATTCCTCCAGGAAATCTTTATCTGCAGACAGTCTGGCATAGGTCGTTTCCAGCTCATCCAGTGCGGTCATCAGGATTTCGGATACGAATCTGCCGCCATAGACGCCAAAATGTCCGCTTGCATCGGGGCCCTCCATGAGGCCCTCGTTGCTCCCTGCATTCGTCAGCTTGTCATGCATTGATCCCCACCTCGCTGACGGCTTTGATAAACCGTTGCATCGCCTGCCTGTCCTTGATTCCCTTCTCGCGTTCCACGCCGCCACTGACATCTACAGCGAAAGGCCTTACCGTTCTGATCGCCTCACTGATGTTGTCAGCGTTCAATCCACCAGCCAGGACCACCGGCTGGGAGATTGTCTTCGGAATCAGGGACCAGTCAAACGTCCGACCCGTACCGCCGGCAACGCCCTCAACATAGCTGTCCAGGAGAATAGCGGCGGCACTGCCATATCTATTGCTTTCCTCATTCAAGTCGGTTCCTTCTGCAACGCGGATCACCTTAATATATGGCCGTCCAAATGACTGGCAGAACTGCGCGGATTCCGTACCGTGAAACTGAATCAAATCGATGGGTAACTGGCTGAGTACCTGCCGTAGCTGCTCTTCATTCGGATCCACGAGCAAAGCCACCTTGGTCACAAAGGGAGGCAACCCAGCGGTAATGCTGCGCACCTGCTCCACAGTCACATGCCTGGGGCTTTTCCCGTAGAAATTGAATCCTAAGGCATCCGCACCCAACTCAACGGCACATCGAGCGTCCTCAAGCCGTGTTATGCCACATATTTTGATTCGTACCCGGTTCACGATGGTCACTGACTAATTTCACGAAGACGGCAAAGTCTAGCAGATTCAAGGTTTGAAAGTCCTCCCCGGCTCCCGCAGCCAGTACGTTATTGGAGCAGTTGCAGAAAATGGGGGCCGATGGATTCATGCGCCAGATCATAGCTCTCAGGATAGGTGACGCTGACCAGGTACAGTCCGTCTGGTGGCGCCGTTATGCCAGCGAGATTTCTATCCTTCGCTGCCAGTAGTTCCGCTATCCACTCCGGCTCCTTCTCACCGGCGCCTACATCCATGAGCACACCAGCGATGATGCGCACCATGTGATGCAGAAACGCATTGGCTTCTATATCGATTAAAACCAGGTCATTTCTTCGGCTGACATCGACGGCGAGAACGTTTCGCATGGCTGTCTTGGATTGACAGTTGGCAGCTCTGAAAGAGGTGAAGTCGTGTTCACCGACAAGAAACTGACCACCCTTATTCATTCGTGTCTCATCCAATTCTCTGAATTCGTGGGTCAATTCATGGGTGAATAGTGCCGACCTCACCCGGCTGTTGAAAACCAGGTAGAGATATCGTCGCGATAGAGCCGAAAACCGCGCATGAAAATCACCGTCCACGGCTTTAGCCCAACGAATTCTTATTTGCTCGGGAAGGTGTGCATTGGTACCGAATACCCAGGCTCTCTCCGTTCGCCCAACGTGGGCATCGAAGTGCACGACTTGGGCCGTTGCATGTACGCCGGCATCCGTTCTGCCGGCACAGATAACAGAGACCGCGTGATTGGCTACCTGGGCCAGCGCGCGCTCCAGACAACCTTGGACAGTCGCGATACCATCCGACTGGACCTGCCAACCGTGAAATTGACTGCCGTTATATTCAACACAAAGGGCTATGCGTTGGGGGGGAGAGTCGGAAGGACTATTGGAACTGTCGCCGGACTGCATCGTACGGGTTTAATCAGTTCATGCTTTCCAGCAATCCAGTGGCTTCCTGTTGTTCGCTGTCAGTTCCCTCTTTCAGCACTTCCTCAAGAAGGCTCTTGGCGCCATCCGTGTCACCCATATCGATGTACGCGCGGGCCAGGTCCAGTTTATTATCTTCTTCAAGATCCAGGTCCAGATCCAAGCCATCTTCGTCATCCAGACTCAGATCGAGATCGTCGTCATCCTCTCCCAGCCCTGGTACGATTGTGGAATCGTCGTCATCCCCTCCTATCCCCGGCACGATCGTGGCATCATCGTCGTCCAGACTCAGATCCAGATCGTCATCATCCCCTCCTATCCCCGGCACGATCGTGGCATCATCGTCATCATCCAGGCTAAGTTCGGTTGTTTCGCCAAGCTCAGTCGATGCACTTTCGAGATCAAGGTCATCATCCAGGGATAGATCGAGGCCATCTTCGTCATCCAAACTAAGGGCTTCCCCGCCTTCATCTTCGAGATCCAGATCCAGGCTGTCGTCATCCAGACTCAGCTCCGCGTCCCCGCCTTCATCTTCGAGATCCAGATCCAGGCTGTCGTCGTCCAGACTAAGTTCCGCGTCCCCGCCTTCATCTTCGAGATCCAGATCCAGGCTGTCGTCGTCATCCAGACTCAGTTCCGCGTCCCCGCCTTCATCTTCGAGATCCAGATCCAGGCTGTCGTCATCCAGACTCAGCTCCGCGTCCCCGCGTTCATCTTCCAGGTCCAAATCCAGGCTGTCGTCGTCATCCAAACTAAGCTCGGTTTCCCCACCTTCATCTTCCAGATCCAAATCCAGGCTGTCGTCATCTAAACTCAGCTCCGCTTCCCCACCTTGATCGTCAAGGTCCAGATCCAGGCTGTCGTCGTCATCCAGACTAAGCTCGGCGGCCCCACCTTCATCTTCCAGGTCCAAATCCAGGCTGTCGTCGTCATCCAGACTAAGCTCGGCGTCCCCACCTTCATCTTCCAGGTCGAGATCCAGACTGTCGTCGTCTAAGCTTAATTCTGCTTCCCCTCCTTCATCTTCCGCATCCAGGCTCAGCTCCAGTTCGTCATCGTCAGCGTCCAAATCGAGATCCAGCTCGCCACCATCCTCCAAATCCAGATCCAACTCATCGTCATCACCCAAATCCAGATCCAGGTCGTCATCGTCAGACGACGCCTCTTCGACAGGCGTGTCGAGGGTGACGGTGCCTTGCTCGTCGGCACTGTCAGTCTCCGCTTCATCACCGTCCAGATCGAGATCCAAATCCAGTTCTGCCTCGTCGTCGTCCAGGTCCAGATCCAACTCCGTGGAATCCTCATCGCCTTCATCCAGATCAAGATCGATGTCGAGTTCTTCAGCATCACCGTCCAGATCCAGTTCCTCATCCAGATCAAGATTGAAGTCGTCGTCTCCGGATCCCTCACTTACCGCCGCTACAGGATCTGATGAAACTGCCGTGGCTCCCATGGCAGCCTCGGCCTCCTCCTTGGCGCCGGAGAGGCCTGCCTGCATTTCGGTGGCCTGCTGAGTGGCCTGCTCATCTCCGATAGCCTTCAATTCTTCAAATTGCAGATTGAACCCAGCGGTATCTTCAGTTTGGGTGAAGACTTCCAGCAGCTTAAGACGAATATCTGTTCTCTGCGGCTCACTCTCGATAGCCGTTTGCAGGAAATTGATCGCCTGCGGAAATCTGCCATAGGCGATGTATATATCCACCTCGCCGAGGACATCGCTGGTCTGAGGAGATACATCCTCATCCTCCTCGACCACGTCCGCCAATTCATCCAGGTCTTCTACATCGTCCGCCGCTGGCTCGACGGCGACCGTGGTTTCTTCCTGTTCGGGAGAAATCTCAACAGGTTCTTCCTCTTCTGAAGATTCAACCGAACGCTTCCGTTTCATTACAAATAGTCCACCAGCCACGCCGCCAACGAGGATGAAGAGGATAGGACCATAGACCAGCGGGCTGCTCAACATGCCTAGCACAGATGTCGTTGCCGGTGGTGGCGGCGGTTCAACCGCTTCCATATCCTGCAGTTTGATTAACTGGGCTTGCAGCGCTGCAATCTGATCATCTTTGAGTTGTACCAGTTTATTCAGCGTATCGACCTGAGCTGCCACGTCATCCAATTTGACGTTCAATTCCGTATTTGCTCGTTGCACGCGATCCAAGTCTTCCAGGGCGATGGACAGTTCGTTTTCCAGTTCACTGTTTCGAGCACTGTCGCCACCACCACCAGCTCTTTCACCCTCGCTGGAATCCGCGGCTAAAAGCTTCAGTTCCCCATCCGGCCCCGTGCTGGCTTCTCTCCGCTCAGCTCTCCTGCTGGATGCATCCAGCTGAGCTACGCTGGTTCGGCCTGCTTGCCAGTCTTCATTCTGAATCTGCACCTCGCGAACCGCCGAGTCCAACGATACCTCCTCGATCTCCCTGAGCGTGGGTATTCGCAGTACATAGCCTGCCATCAAGAGGTTGATATTGTTGTTGATAAACGCATTTGGATTGTACTTCTGGATGGCCAACATGGTTTGCTGAGCCGACACCGAAGAGTCCGGTCTAACTTTGAGTGCTATCGCCCACAAGGTATCGCCGGGCCCGGTCACGCCATAGTCGTCACCGGCGACTTCACCCACCTGAGCGGCCGGCTCTGCCTCCTCAAGATCCGCGACGCGTGGTGCCGCGGCACGCGCTCTGGGTTGTGCTGCTGTGCGTTCCGTAGGAACGGTAGTTTGCGTGCGCCCTACTGCGATCGGTTCAACTCCCTGTTCACCGAAGACCGGCGGGTCCAGCAACACGGTGTATTCACGTAGGATCCTGCCGCTCGGCCAGAGAACTTCAACAATGAAGTTGAGATACGGTTCGATGATGGGTCGCGTACTGGTGATTAGGATAGATAGCTCGCCTTGGTCATTCGCCTGGACCTTGAAACGGAGATCCGTCAGGACATACGTTCGCTCCACACCGACACGCCGGAAATCATCCGCAGAAGCAAGATTGGGCAGAATCTCGTCAATTCCCAGGCCACGCAGGTTGGTCAACCTGATCTCTGCCGAAAACTCCTGATTCAAAGCAGAATTGAGCTTTAGATCACCCAGGCCCAGTCCATGTACCGATTCGGAATATAGAGCAAAGAGAGCTGTAGACAGCAGCATGAGCTTTCGAATCATATTCTTAACCTCTCGTCACTCCTAAAAAGGTTACGCAAGGGCTGCTTTTTGGATGCTCGACAACCCCGAATCATCCCCCCTAAAGATGACTCGCTATCACCGACTTGCAGCAAAAACCTAGAATCAGTCTTTAATTGTTGCGTTAAGTATCGCTTATTACAGATTTTTTATCAAAATTTCTGCAATCTGAATACTGTTCAGAGCGGCGCCTTTTCGCACATTGTCGGATACGACCCAGAGGTCGAGACCACGGGGGTGGGAAATGTCAGCACGAATACGACCCACAAATACCGCATCCTCGCCGGCCGCATCCTCGACGGGGGTTGGATAACCCCCATCTTCTCTACTGTCCAGAAGGGTTACACCCTCTGCAGCAGACAGCAATTCCCTTGCCTGATCAGCCGAGATCTGCTCCTTGGTTTCGATATGGACCGCCTCCGAATGGCCGTAGAACACCGGGATTCTGACGCAGGTGGGGTTTACCAGGATCTCCTCATCCTCGAAGATCTTATTGGTCTCCCAGACCATCTTCATTTCCTCCAGCGTGTAGCCGTTGTCCTGAAAGTCACCGATATGGGGGAGTGCATTGAATGCGATCTGTTTTGGATAGACCTCTATTTCAATTGGATTGGCGTTCAATAACCTGGCGGTCTGACCTGCCAGTTCCTCTATGGCTTTCTTGCCGGTGCCGGACACCGCCTGGTACGAGGAAACATTGATGCGTTCTATTCCTACCGCGTCGTTGATCGGTTTTAACGCCACCAGCATCTGAATTGTGGAGCAGTTTGGGTTGGCGATGATGTTACGATTCTTGTAGTCGAGCACTCTGTGGCCATTCACTTCCGGAATAACCAGGGGAATAGCGGGATCACGCCTGAAATGGGAGGTGTTGTCGATGACAACGCAGCCAGCTTCAGCCGCTTTCGGGGCATACTCGGCAGAAACGCTGCCTCCTGCTGAAAAGAGCCCAATCTGAGTCTGGCTGAAATCAAACTTGGCAAGATCGCCGACCTTGAGCGTCCTGCCCTTGAACTGAATCGACTTGCCTTCCGAACGACTGCTGGCCAGGGGGTACAGCTCCTCGACCGGAAAATCACGCTGTTCCAGTATTTCCAGCATCGCCTCGCCGACGGCACCGGTTGCGCCCACTACGGCGACATTACACTTATCCATGGTCAAATTCCTGTTCAAACACTGCTGAGATTACACGGTTCGCTCATATGGTAAGATCAAAGTTATAATAACTCAAATTCATAATTCTTATTGACTCCATAACAATATGGAATGCTTGTGAACCTTGACTCGCTGCGAGCTTTTCTGGCTATTGCGGACACCGGTTCCTTCTCCACGGCAGCCGGGCGATTGCACCTGACCCAGCCCGCAGTAAGCAAGAGAATCGCACTCTTGGAGAAGCAACTGGGAACGCGCCTGTTCGAACGGGCAGGACGAACGGTCTCGCTAACGGAAGCCGGTGTCGAGCTGGCACCCAGAGCAAAACAGATCCTGTCCAGCATCGAGGACAGCACCAGAGCGATCCACAATCTGTCCGGCAGCATCAGCGGCTCCCTGTCACTGGCAACCAGCCACCACATCGGCTTGTGGCGATTGCCGCCGCTGCTGCGGGAATATTCCGGGCAGCACCCGCAAGTATCCCTGGACCTGCGTTTTATGGATTCGGTGGTAGCCAACGAGCTGGTACTGAAGGGTGATCTTGAACTAGCCATCGCCACGCTTGCTCCGCTGCCCGATGAGCGTTTGCATTCGACGCCAATCTGGGATGACGATTTGATATTCGTGGTTTCCAACGACCATCCACTGGCTGCATTTGACGCCATCACCCTCCCTCAACTGGCCCGATACGCGGCCATACTGCCGGATCTCAGCACCTACACAGGTCGCATCGTCAGGCAGCTATTCGACAGCCAACGTCTGCAGCTGCAAGTGGCTATGTCCACCAATTATCTCGAAACCGTCAAGATGCTGATCTCAATCGGTCTTGGCTGGAGCGTTCTGCCTTACACCATGTTGGATGACAGCACCCATGCACTGCAGTTGCCCGGGGTCGCGATCAGTCGCACGCTTGGCTACATACATGGCTCTGGGCGTACCCTGTCGAATGCAGGCCTCGCATTTATCCAGTTGCTGGAGTCGAATCGCGATCCCTGTTTTTCCCTGTGAGGCTAGTGTGCTGTCCCACAATTAAGTGGTCATTATTCGGTCGGCATATTCTGTTCCTGGCAAGGCGCGAGGACGCCGTGGGTTGGGCACCCTCGCCGGGCGCCCCACAACAACGAGCAACGGGGACGCCCAGTCGAAGTCCAGGGACAAAATAGGCCAGCGAATAAGGCCACTTAATTGTGGGACAGCATACCCGGGCAGTGCCGGATCGCCAGTTCAGATAATCGGAGTGGGGCTTACCACATCAAGGTTCTGAGCTCTGTGTCGCAACAGGTGGTCAATCAGCACGATTGCCAGCATCGCCTCCGCAACGGGGGTCGCCCTCAGCCCTACGCAGGGATCGTGCCGACCGGTCGTTACGACAGTCACCGGATGTCCCTCTTTATCGATACTCTGAGCAGCCTGTCGAATGCTTGAAGTTGGTTTTAGGGCAAGTCTTGCCACGATATCCTGGCCGGAAGAGATCCCTGCCAGTACCCCTCCGGCGTTATTGCTGGCAAATCCGTTCGGCGACAGTTCATCCCGGTGCTCGCTTCCTTTCTGCTCGACAGACGCGAAACCCGAGCCGATTTCCACTCCCTTGACTGCATTGATGCTCATCAGCGCGTGGGCGATATCCGCATCCAGCCGGTCAAACACAGGTTCACCCAGACCAGGTATCATGCCGCTTGCCACGACCGTCACCTCGGCGCCGATTGAATTGCCCTCACTGCGCAGTTCGTCTATCAGCGTCGCCATCTGCTCCAGCTTCGACTTATCGGGACAGAAGAACGGATTTTTTTCCACTTCTGCCCAGTCCACCCGTTCGACTTTTATCGGTCCCATCCGGGACAGGTATCCCCTTACCACGATGCCGCACACGTCCTTAAGGTACTTCTTGGCGATTGCACCAGCGGCAACCCGCATGGCTGTCTCCCTGGCTGATGCTCTGCCGCCGCCCCGATAGTCCCTGTTCCCATATTTCTGCTGGTAGGTGTAGTCGCCATGACCGGGGCGAAACACGTCCTTGATGTCGTCGTAGTCGCGGCTACGTTGATCCTCGTTCTCAATAAGCAATCCGATGGGGGTCCCGGTGGTCCTTCCCTCGAATACACCGGAGAATATTCGTACCAGATCCGTTTCACGCCTCTGCGAGGTGTACTGCGAGTCGCCTGGTTTGCGCCGATCCATATCCGTCTGAATGTCCTGCTCTTCGATATCAAGCCCAGGCGGGCAGCCATCGATGATGCAGCCCAAAGCAACGCCGTGGCTTTCGCCAAACGTGGTCACCTGAAAACTCCTGCCGATAGTATTACCGGACATCTCTGGACTCCGCTTTATCTGAGGCAGCCTATTATAGCGGCATCTATTCCCTGCTAACCAATTCTGAATCGCCCCGGCTGATCCACGCTGGGCGCGGTGCATCGGGGGGGATCCACACAGGGGAATCCAGACCGCCGGAACGACGTTGGACGAATCCACCAGGTCACCCCGCAACGGTTACCTTTGCTGTGAATTGAGCATACAATTCCCGATTCAAAAAATCCCGGAGCAACACATGGAAGCAGCCTACGAGCAGATAATCAGATCCATCGGCGAAGATCCCAGTCGGGAGGGTCTGGTGCATACGCCCTCCCGGGCAGCCAAGGCCATGGGCTTCCTGACACGGGGATATCATCAATCACTGGAGGAAGTAGTCAACCGGGCGATCTACAAGTCCGACACCAGCGAAATGATCGTGGTGCAGGATATCGAGCTCTATTCGCTTTGCGAACATCACATCCTGCCCTTCATTGGAAAGTGCCATGTCGCCTATGTTCCCGAAGGACAGATCCTCGGGCTTTCCAAGATAGCCAGGATCGTGGATATGTTCGCACGACGACTGCAGATCCAGGAATCCCTCACCAAACAGATTGCGGTATCGATCCAGCAGGTAACCGGTGCCGCTGGTGTGGGGGTTATCATCGAAGCCCAGCATATGTGCATGATGATGCGCGGCATCGAAAAGCAGAATTCAGTTATGAAGACTTCCGTTATGCTGGGAGCATTCAGATCCAATCAGAGCACGCGAACGGAATTCCTCTCCCTGATCAGATAGTCCAGCTGGAATGTCTACGGTGCCAGAACCAGTTCGATCCGCTCCCCTTTTGAACTTCCAAGCGGGGCAAAAGGTCCCACTCCGTGCGCAGATAATCTAGCCGGCTCGACGCCTTCCTCAATAAGCACGGACGCAACCTGCTCAGCTCGACGGGTGGAATGATCGACTAACGATTGCAGACTATCCGTTCCCTGCAGATGACCCACCACGTAAACCTTTAGGGACTCCTGCATGTTTATGGCCGCTGCCGCGACTGCGATCGCAGGCCTGGATTCCGCCGTCAGCTGATGATCCCGATTGAAAGCCACTCCTGACAACAGAAACACTCCCCGATCCAGCAAACGATTCAACAGAGTCTGCGGTTTCGTCTCGACTTCGCTATGTTTCGTTTCGACGATATCCAGGTGTGCGTACAGTCGCTTGTTACCCCTCTGAGCCGTATAGATCGACACGACTGCAGTCGTGCTGCCACCTGCGAATCGAACTGCAGTGAAGTTCTGGAGTTGTTCGGGACCGTACAGAACAGCTCGCCTGAATATTGTGTTGGCCCAGTAGTTACTGCTGCCACACTCTCTTCCTTGGCAGGTAAAGAGGACTGTGCCCTCGCTCTCCGTTGCTCTGCGCACAAAATAATCGGCCACCTCATCACTGCGACTGCCATCGGGTATTCGGTAGGTGATGCTCGTTAGTTTCCCCACGATCATCTCAGACTTCTTGGGGGATAAAACGTTGTTGACCTTTTTCAGAGAGCCCAGAATGAGTCTGTAGGGCACATCTTCCGTTTGCCGCTCGTACTGGATGATATGGGAGCGCGGAAATCGCTTAACCAGGTCGAAGTCACGGGAGTTGGTTACATCCGAGGTGGCTTCACTTGCCGACAGAGGCGCAGACCCAAAAGCCAACAGAGCGACCGTTGCATACCACAACGGTCTGAATATCCCGGTTAATCCAGTGTGCTGTCCCTTGGTTACGTGGTGCTGTCGCTTGGTTACGTGGTGCTGTCCCTTGGTTACGCGGTCATGGTTCGGTCGGCGTATCTTGTTCCCGGCCAGGCGCGAGGACGTCGTGGGTTGGTCGTCCTCACCGGTCACCCCGATAAGGACGAGCAACGAAGTCAGGGGACACAATAGGCCAGCGAATGAGACCACTGGATTGTGGGACAGTACAAAATCATCCACTTTGATATGCAACATGCCGTGAATCTACCGCTTGTGGCCATGCTACATATTTAACCAGTGCCAACAGCCATGTCAATGATCTTGGGCACCTGACCCGGTCTTATCGGCGTGCCCTCTCAGCCACGCGACCGGTCGCGCAACGGCAGGTTTCTGTTGCTAAACATTGAATTCTAGTCGGGTTGTCTTTGCGATCAAAGGTTAAGGCACGAACCCACACACGATTCCACAGATCTACGCTCAGGTAAAATCGGTGTCACAACTCCTAAATGCTGTTCAATCAGCATGCTCCCGAATACTGGAATCCATGCTTCGGGAAGTATTAGAGGATGCGCAACCCGCCGTGAGCCAGGCAGAAGACGGAATTCTGTCCGGCTTTCTGGATCAGGTGCAGGTAAATTTCCAAGGTTTGATCGGGGCCAAGGAGATATCCATTGACCAATCGATCATCTTTGACGGGCTGGCACTGGGAGAGGATGAGGAAAGGGAACTGTTAGTCGCCGTTGAAGGCATGATCGCGTATTCCAGAAACGAGCACCTGACCAGCTTTATCAGCTTTAACACAAGATTGAACAGCTTGTTTGAAGGCAACCCGGTGGATGAAGCGAGCAATCCCCTGGATCCTCAACAGATCGCAACAGCGTTTAAACAAGCAATCAAGCACTTGGATCTGGGCCCGTCTGACAGCCTTGTATTGTTTCGCAAGTTTAACAGCACTGTGCTCCGAAACCTGAACCTGGTACTGGCGGAAGCCAACCAGATCTTTATCGAAAACGGGATCATCCCTGATCTGGCCATTGATGGCATAGCTCCGCCGCGTCGCAGGACCAGAAGTAGCAGATCACGCCCCACAGAGGAGACTAGTCAGTTCGGCCTACCGGATCTTGAAGCGGCAGAGCCCGCTGAGCAGCCGGAGCTCTTCTCCGTGGTTCAGGATCTGTTGCGTTCAACTCCGGCGTCAGCCGACCAGGCCGCGGCTTCTGCTGAATCGGATACAGCTACGCAAGACGCCGCCGACACCGCCGCTAAGGCGCACGAACAAGCCGATCAGGCAGTACCGGTTTTGGACCAACAGAAGCTGATTGCCGTGCTGACAGAACTGCAACAGTCGATCTCCCGGAACCGCCTGGATCAAGAAGATGCAGACCATCAGACCCTGGGTAGGATATTACAGGAAGGGCAGCAGGAGGGAACTATCGCTGCAGTCGATCAGCAGTCTGCAGATGTAATCAATCTTGTTTCCATGCTCTATGAAGTGATCTGGCAGGATGAATCGGTACCACTTCCCATAAACGAACTGATCGATAGAACCCAGCTCAGCATAATCAAGGTTGCACTGGCCGACACCACGTTCTTCAATAATGAAAACCATCCTGCCCGAGCTCTGCTGAATGAATTTGCCGCCGCCAGTATCGGTTGGACAGAGGTGGATGACTTCAAGGAAGACATTCTCTATCAGAAGATTGAACAGCTTGTCGACCTGATCGTAAATGAATACAGCGATGCGACCGATTTTTTTGAGGATCTGCTGGCGGATTTCCAAGCATTCAGGTTAGCGGAAGCGGAAAGGGCCAAGCAGCGGGCACTGCGCATCAGCACAGCCAAAGAGGGAGAAGCGAGAAGCAGGGATGCCGAACAGCTGGTGACGGAGAAAATCGAGGAACGAATCTTGGGCCGTGATCTGGACCCGTTCATAAAGCATCTTCTGGAAGGCCCCTGGCACAAGTTCATGGTGTTGCTGATTCTGAAAGAGAGTCCCGGCAGCAACGGCTGGAAGCAGGCCACCAATACCATCGATGTCCTGCTCTGGAGCGTCCAACCCCACGAACAGGCGGGTGACCGGCAGAGATTGGAAAGCGTCAATCCCAGATTGCTGAACAATCTGAGAAAGGCTTTCAGAATCGCATCCATCCACCACAAGATAGTGGATTCACTGATCGTCAGTTTGAGGAAAAAGCAGGAGGCATCGTTCCAGAAGGAAGGCAAGGGTAAGCCCGCCGCTTCTGCAGCCAAGGTGAACGATAAGGGTACCCCGTCAACAGAATCAAAGGTGGCGGCAGAGCCTTCCGCCAGTCACCCCATTCGTGTCGAAATCCAGCCAGAGACGATCGCTGCGGAAACGAATGCACAGCAGCTGGATGAGAAGTTTCTCCAGACCGTTGACCACCTGGCCGTCGGTATCTGGGTGGAATTCCTGGCTGAAGACGACCAGACCATCAGATGCAAGCTCGCCGCAAAGATCAACGCCATAGACAAGCTGATCTTCGTAAATCGACAGGGGGTCAAGGTAGTGGAAACGACCCGGGAGCGCCTGGCCAGGGAACTTCAGCAGCAGACGGTTCGCATCATCAGCGACGGACTGCTGTTCAGCCGAGCACTGGAATCGGTTATCGGTGAACTGCGCGAAAGCAAGCAAACCGAGCAGGCTGGTGGCGCCTATCGGACTTCCGGGGGTCGGACCGACTAGCCGGACAATTCAAGTAGCAGACTGTTCAATCTCTGTACGTAGCCGGCCGGGTCGTCCAACTGCCCCCCCTCAGCCAAACTGGCTTGATCATAAAGAATCCGGGTGAGATCGTTGAATCGATCCTCGTCCGTCTCATCATGCATCTTTTCCACTAGTGGATGGTGAGGATTGACTTCGAAGATGCGCTTGGATTCCGGCATCTGCTGGCCGCTGGACTCGAGTATACGCCGCATCTGCATGCCCATATCGTTTTCCCCCACTACCAGACAGGCGGGCGAGTCGGTCAACCGGTGCGTAATGCGCACCTCTTCGATCTTGTCACCCATAGCAGCGGTAATCCGTTTGACCAGACCTGCAAATTCCTTTTCGACTTCTTCCTGCTCTTCTTTGTTCTTCTTGTCTTCAATCTCACCCAGATCAAGCGAGCCCCTGGCAACATCTTGGAATTTGACCTCCTCGAATTCCATCATGTGACTCATCAACCACTCATCGACTCGATCGTGGAGGAGCAACACTTCTATCTGGTTCTTTCTGAACACTTCAAGATGGGGGCTGTTCTTTGCGGTGTTGAACGTATCCGCAGCCACATAGTAGATCTTGTCCTGCTTCTCCCCCATGCGGGAGACGTAATCCTGCAGAGATTGATCCTGGCTTTCACTGTTGGTGTGAGTGGTAGCGAAACGGAGCAGTTTGGCGACTTTATCCTTGTTGGCAAGATCCTCCGCGGGATCCTCTTTCATGACCTGGCCAAACTGCTCCCAGAATTTCTGGTAGTTTTCCGTGTCCTTCTTGGCCATCTTCGCCAACATGTCCAGCACTCGTTTGGTCAGTGCGGTTCGCATGGACTCCACGGCAGAATCCTTCTGCAGCAGTTCCCTAGAGATGTTGAGGGAGAGATCGTTAGAGTCCACAACTCCCTTCACAAAGCGAAGGTAAAGGGGCAGAAACTGATCAGCTTCATCCATGATGTACACCCGCTGGACATACAACTTCAATCCTCTGGGCGCTTCCCTTTGCCACAGATCAAAAGGCGCTACTGCGGGAATATAGATAAGGGAAGTGTAATCCAGCTTTCCCTCCACCTTGTTGTGCGTCCACACAAGAGGGTCCTGAAAGTCATGGCTGATGTGCTTATAGAACTCCTTGTACTCATCGTCACTGGTATCCTTGCGTGAACGAGTCCAGAGAGCTTGCGCGGTATTGACGGTTTCATCCTCCGGTTCCTTCTTCTTGTCGTCATCGCCCAGAGGGACGCTTTTCATAATGACGGGAATTGAAATGTGCTCTGAGTATTTCTGTATGATGTTTTTCAAACGCCAGTTGTCAGCGAATTCCTCCTCACCTTTTTTCAGATGCAGGATTATCGACGTACCGCGTTCCTTCTTCGGCTGATCCTCTACCTCAAAACCAGACTCACCTGTCGAACTCCAGTGAACTCCATCGGATTCCGGCGAACCCGCTTTGCGACTGAGTACCTCCACTCGATCAGCAACGATGAAGGAGGAATAGAATCCCACCCCGAACTGGCCGATGAGCTGTGAATCCTTCTGCTGATCACCGGTCAAAGATTGTAGGAATTGGGCAGTGCCCGATTTGGCGATGGTACCCAGATTGGTGACCACCTCCTCCCTGCTCATGCCGATACCGTTATCGCTTACCGTGACGGTCTTGGCATCCTTATCGAATTCCACGCGTATATTCAGATCCGGATCAGATTCCATCAGACTGCCGTCGGACAGCGTCTCAAAACGCAATCGGTCGGCGGCATCGGATGCGTTGGAGATAAGTTCCCGCAGGAATATCTCCTTGTTGCTGTAGAGGGAGTGGATCATCAGGTGAAGCAGTTGCTTGGCTTCCGTTTGAAAGCCAAGCGTTTCTTTCTTTGTTTCCGATGTTTCTTTCTTGGACTTAACAGTCATGGGTCTGCCCTGCGCTGAATTGTTCAGTAAGTCAAAATGGGGGTCCTAGCACTGAATTTCAAGACTGGAGGAAAAGGCAGCATAAGGGCGCCCCAACAGGTCGATGGCATCACCATCCGGTAACTTGCGCAATTGCCGAACCGATATCAGCAAGACTCTTGACCGTCGATACCCCGGCTTCTTCCAGAGCCTTGAATTTGTCGTCGGCCGTTCCCTTGCCGCCTGCGATGATGGCACCGGCGTGACCCATTCGTTTTCCGGCAGGAGCGGTAACTCCGGCAATGTAAGCAACCACCGGTTTAGTTACATGCGCCTGTATGAATTCCGCCGCCTCCTCTTCGGCGGTACCGCCGATCTCGCCCACCATAACGATGGCTTCCGTTTGATCATCTTGTTGGAAAAGCTCCAGGATATCGATGAAGTTGGTGCCCGGGATCGGGTCGCCGCCGATTCCAATACAGGTGCTTTGGCCAAAACCCAGGTCGGTTGTCTGCTTGACAGCTTCGTAGGTCAGCGTACCCGAACGTGACACTACCCCGACCCGCCCTGCTAGGTGAATGTCCCCGGGCATGATGCCCATCTTGCACTCTCCCGGCGTGATCACGCCGGGGCAGTTCGGTCCGATCAGCCTGATACCTTCCAGATCCAGCCTGGCCTTCAACATCAGCATATCCAGAGTGGGTACGCCTTCGGTGATACAGACGATCAACTCAATGCCGGCATCGGCAGCTTCAAGTATGCCGTCTTTGGCAAAGGGAGCCGGTACGTAGAGCATCGACGCCGTGGCACCCGTTCGTTCAACGGCCTCGCCCACTGTATTGAACACCGGCAGTCCTAGGTGTTCCTGGCCCCCCTTGCCCGGCGTTACCCCGCCGACCAGTTGCGTACCATAGGCAATGGTTTGCTCCGAATGCATCGTGCCTTGGGACCCGGTAAACCCCTGACATAGAACCTTGGTATTGCTATCGACCAATATACTCATGCTGCACCGCCAGCCAACTTCACCGTCTGCTGTACCGCATCGATCAGACTGGTCGCTGCCACTATGCCGATATCACTATCCAGAAGGGTTTTGACGCCGAGTTCAGCACTGTTGCCCTCGAACCGGACCACAACAGGTACATCCACGCCGACATCTTTAACGGCGCCGACGATACCTTCCGCTATGATGCTGCAACGTACGATACCCCCGAAAATATTGATCAGAATCGCCTTCACATTCTTGTCGGACAGAATGATCTTGAACGCCTCGCTAACAGCCTCTTTGGTCGCTCCGCCGCCAACGTCAAGGAAATTGGCTGGTTCACCACCGTTCAATTTGACCAGATCCATTGTACCCATGGCCAGCCCGGCACCATTGACCATGCAGCCGATGTTGCCGTCCAGGGCGACATAGTTCAATTCGTACTTGGAGGCCTCGTTTTCCCTGGGATCTTCCTGACTGGTATCGCGCATGTCGGCCAGCTTCTTCTGACGATAGAGGGCATTGCTGTCGACGGCGATCTTGGCGTCCAGACAATGCACGTCGCCCGCAGTGGTGATCACCAGTGGATTGATCTCGATCAAGGAGAGATCACACTGCAGGAACATCTGAGCGAGCTTGGTGAAGACCGAGGCAAACTGGCTGATCTGCTTGCCCGTGAGTCCCAGCTGAAATGCCAGATCACGGCCCTGGTACGGCTGCGGCCCGACGAAAGGATCGATCACCGCCTGCAGAATCTTGTCAGGAGTTTCGGCGGCCACCTTTTCAATCTCCACGCCACCTTCAGTGGAAGCCATGAATACAATACGGCGGCTGGATCTGTCGATAACCGCACCCAGGTAGAGTTCGCGTTCGATATCGGCACACTGTTCGACAAATATCTTGTTGACCGGCTGACCCTTGGAATCAGTCTGAAAGGTGACCAGGTTGGTACCCAGGAAAGATCGTGCAAACTCTTCGATCTCGGCTTTCGAATTCACCAGTTTGACCCCGCCGGCTTTACCCCGTCCACCGGCATGAACTTGCGCTTTCACCACCCAGCGGTCACCGCCGAGCTTATCTGCAGCGGCCGACGCCTCCTCGGCCGTATCGGCAGCGATACTTTTTGACAGAGGTAGTCCGTATTCGGCAAACAACTGTTTTGCCTGGTATTCATGAAGGTTCATCTTGTCTCATCCTTCTGTTGCTAGGTGGTTGTAATGGAGAACTTCATTTTCGTCTGCGTCGGTTGGATATGTGAATAGCCTGGCCATCAACAGCCAGATTGGCTTCATGAAAGGCTTCGGACAGGGTTGGGTGTGCGAACATGGTCAAACCGATGTCCTCGGCACTGGCACCGAACTCCATGGCTGACACAGCTTGCGCAATAAGTTCCGAGGCTTGCGCACCGATGACATGCACGCCCAGTAATCGATCCGTATCAGCGGCAGCGATGACCTTAACGAAGCCTGCGGTTTGATTGGCCGCCATCGCTCTGCCACTGACTGAAAACGGAAACATCCCGATACTGTATTCAATACCGGCTTCCTTCAGCTGCTGCTCATTCCTGCCAACCCAGGCGACCTCCGGGTGGGTGTAGATGACCGCCGGGATACAGTCGTAGTTGACCAGGGTTTGCTGGCCGGCAATGCGTTCCGCTACCATGATCCCCTCTGCCATTCCCTTGTGGGCAAGCATGGGGCCGCGCACCACGTCACCAACTGCATGGATCCCAGCAACCGGGCTATCGCACAATTCATCCACCTGAATAAAGCCTCCTTCATCCTGCGCAACGCCGGAATCCGCTGCCAGCAGATGGTCCACGCAAGGCTTGCGACCCACCGCCACGATCAGTTGATCGAAGGACTCCTGCCTGTCTCCTTCGGCATCGCTGTAGTGCAGGTTAACCTGGTCATCACTTACTTCAGTGCCGGTAACTCGCGTTCCCAAACGAATATCCAATCCCTGACCTGACAGCTGTTTGAGGGCTTCCTTCGCCACCTGTTGATCAGCTCCCGGCAGAATCTCATCCAGCGCCTCCAGGATTACCACCTCCGAGCCAAACCGGTTCCAAACACTGCCCAACTCCAGTCCGATGATCCCGGCGCCGATCACTGCCAACTTTTTCGGCACCGATTGAAACGCCAGCGCTCCGCTTGAATCGACAATCAAGGCGCCGTCAAGGGGGCAAGCTGCTATCTCGACGGGAACGGAACCGGTGGCAATGATGATATGGTCTGCTGTCAGAAGAGACTGGTTGCCCTCGCCGTCCGTCAACTCAACCGTGGATCCCGCCCGGACCAGCGCCGAGCCGGCCAACGTCTCCACGCCATTGGCTTTGAACAAAGCCGCAACACCTTGCGTCAAACGATTCACGATATTGTCCTTGCGCACCATCATGGCGGGCACATCGATGGCGATGGCCTCGGTCTTAATCCCCAGATCATCGAAATCGTGTACTGCTTCACTGTATTTGTGAGAGGTGTCTAACAGCGTCTTTGAGGGGATGCAGCCTACGTTCAAACAGGTTCCACCCAACACCGTTTTGCCGTCTTTGCTCCGCCACTTTTCAATACAGGCGGTCTTCAAACCCAACTGCGCGGATCGAATAGCGGCGTGGTATCCCGCTGGTCCTGCCCCGATTACAATTACGTCAAATTGTTGCGCCATCTTTCCCTTGCCGGTTGTCTGTTGCCGGACGTATCCGATCATGTTACCTGCATGTTGTCAACGGATGGTAATACAAGCGGTGCAGTCAAAATATGATTCTGATCACTCAATCCCCATCTAATGCAGTCAACCCCAAGGCCGCCCTTACTCGTTACGATGGATTGCCCGCATGTTGGCTCGCCCGCGTCTCTCGCTTCGATATTGGAACAGTGTATACTGCGCCGTTATCGAATTTCTCGAGGGAGCAAGTAAGGTTGAATATCTCTGCAAATATCGAAACGAGCAAAGGCGCGATCAGATTGTCACTGTATCCGGAACAGGCGCCGGTTACCGTTGCCAACTTTGTCAATCTGTCCCTGCGCAAATATTACAACGGTCTCAACTTTCATCGGGTCATCAATGGATTCATGATTCAGGGTGGCTGCCCCCTGGGTAGCGGCACCGGTGGTCCCGGTTACAATTTTGAAGATGAGTTCTCAGCGGACCTGCGTCACGACGCAGCCGGTAAATTATCCATGGCCAACGCCGGACCCGGCACCAATGGCAGCCAGTTCTTCATCACCCACGTTCCGACACCCCACCTGGACGACGCCCACAGCATCTTCGGCGCAGTAGTATCCTCTGCTGATCAGCAGGTAGTGGACAGCATTGAGCAGGGAGACAAGATCATCGCCATTGGCATCGAGGGTGATTACCAATCCCTTCTGGAGCAGAATACAGATCGTATCGCCGAGTGGAACCGGGAAGTCGATGCTAATTTCCCCAATCTCGCAACCTGAGCGGCCGGCCCAGACGGCGGCGAGGGAACACCGGTAGCTGCCAACACCTGTCCGGCGGCATACTCGCTGCTGCATTGCGCCATTCACGGTTGTGCCATCAGTAAACAGGAGTCCTATCGTGACATTCAATGGTCTTGGCCTGCATATGGGTAATCTGTCCTACCTGTCAGACGCAGAGAGCAGATCCATCAGTCCGGAGAACCCGAGCGGCGACAAAGGCAAGGGAGGCATGGCTACCGAAGGTACCGGTGCACAAGCCGGCAGGGATCTGGGTCAGGGATGGAAGATCTCCCCGTCGGTGATCATCGAGCCTGGAGCAACTTTCACCCTTGCAGACATCGGCGAAGCCGGTGCCATCCAACAGATATGGATGACTCCGACCGGCAACTGGCGTCACAGCATCCTGCGAATATACTGGGACGATCAGCAGCAACCTTCCGTTGAATGCCCGGTTGGGGATTTTTTTGCCATGGGCTGGGGGAAGTATGCGCAGCTCTCGTCACTGGCGGTCTGCGTTAACCCCGGTAGCGCCTTCAACAGTTACTGGGAGATGCCGTTCAGAAAGCGATGCCTGATCAGCATGACCAATACAGCTGACGAGCCGATGGTACTCTACTACCAGATCAACTATACCCTTACCGAGGTCCCCGAGGAGTGCGCCTATTTTCATGCGCAATTCAGACGGCGCAATCCCCTCGCCTACAAAGACGTGTATACCCTGGCAGAGGGGATCAGGGGAGAAGGTCACTATGTAGGTACCTACATAGCCTGGGGAAGCAATAACCGCGGCTGGTGGGGCGAAGGAGAGATCAAGTTCTATCTGGACGGTGACGATCCCTTTCCAACCATCTGCGGTACCGGTACAGAGGATTATTTCTGCGGTTCCTACAACTTTGATGTAGGCAAGGATGAGGGTGGCTACCGGGAATTTACAACGCCCCAAGCTGGTTTGCATCAAGTGATTCGACCGGACGGCCGTTACAGCAGCCAGCAGCGCTTCGGCATGTATCGCTGGCACATCTCCGACCCGGTCCGATTCAAGTCTGACCTTCGGGTGACGATGCAAGCTCTGGGTTGGCGCTCAGCAGGTCGTTATCTCCCCCTGCAGGATGACATCTCATCGGTTGCCTACTGGTACCAGACCTTGCCTACGGCGACGTTTCCTGCGCTACCGGAGAGGGACGCGCTGGAAGTCAACTAGCGGCTCACCCAAGCACAACTGGCATGTGCCTTAAAGGAGATCTGCGACACTCGTCGTGGTCAAGAACAGATTGATAAAGCCTTTGTGTTCAGGCAGTAGATTGCTGTTTTCCGCCGCATCCAACAACTCAGCACAGTCTGTCGGCAGAAGCCGATGCTCTACGTGATCGATCACGTAGACATCAAATTGAAATGGCTCCAACAGGCTCAACAGAATGCGCGCCGATCTGCCGGCCTGAATCAATCCATACGGCCAGAATTCAATAAGCATATCAAGGTGCTCCTGATTGGCTGCGATAGTCTCCTGCAGCCCCTCGACCACGTGCGCTTCCGCGCCTTGGGTATCGATTTTGAGGAAATCTATGCGCTCGCAGTCGCGCTGTAGCTGTTGGTCGCCAACGATCAAGTTGACCCGCTGACCAGTTCTGGACTCATCGTCGAATAGACGGTGATCGCCGAGGTTGTCCTCGGAAAGATACAACTGCCTTTGCCCCTCCTCGTCCGACAATCCAGCGTTGATTGTGCGTATATTCGCAACGACGTGCTGGATACTGTTGCTGCGCAGTAGCTCGAAGTTCTTCCTCTCGGGTTCAAACGCAATCACCTGACCCTCCATTCCGACAATAGAGGATGCAAGCAACGTGTAGTAACCGATATTTGCACCCACATCGATGAATACGTTACCGGGCTTCAGCCGGTTGATGACGATTGCCGTTTCAAAGGCTTCCCAGATGCCTTGTTCGAGGATTTCCCTCGATACCTGTTCGTCCTCTTCGTGCAGCGACATGACGATGGGTGAACTGACACCATCCAGGTCCAGACTCACACGCATGTTCGTGCCTTAGTCGAGTCTCAGTTGTTTAGGACGGGACATTACCATTACCGACGATTGAGCGCACCATGATTTCCGGTATGGGTCTGGGAGCTGTGGCTGCGGGGGGAACAACCCAGTCATCCATCGAAGACATCGCCAAGAGGTACCTTGGCGAACGGGACGGCAGGATAGCCGCCCCGCTCGTCAGGGAGCAGATTGCGATGCACAAGATGGATGGAGAGATATTCGGTCTAACCGTCAGGCGTGCAGGCGAGGAAGCCAAATCCGGTAGTGGACCCCGTGCCACCTCTTCCATGTTCAAGTATTACGGAACCGAACACAACAAAAAAAGGTTCGAGGTAATGTTGGCAGCGATGGGTTCTCAAGGCCTTGGCTGGGAGGGTGAGGGATTTGACCCAAGGGAGTTATCAACAGCCAGAGAGTGGCTTCGTTCCAAGGGCAATTCCATCGAGGGGGTACCTCTGAAATTCAGTTGAACATCATTGCGAAACGAGTCCTGGGCTTGCCTGATTGATGGAATCTCGATATTCTGAATCCTTAGCTAGTTCTTGTCCGGAAACAGCTGTTTTCGCGGTCGAGGTCACATAATCGAACCGACTGATGCCGACTTGAGACTACTATAGTAGGACAAGAACACCCACGACCTATCCCAGGGGAACGGAAACTTCAGTTTCCGGACGGGAACTAACTAGTGTCCATCCAGAAATAGGTGCTTTTGGCGAAATCAATGCGACAGGGCAAAAATGTTTGTTGTAAAATCAATAGTATGAGATGGGCACCCGAGGCACGGACTTTAAATATGGATGGGCACTAACCAAGAGAGAAAACGACTATGTCAATGGTACTAACTGAAGAACAAACTCTATTGCGGGATACTGCGAAGGATTTCTGTCAGGAGAATGCGCCGATCGCTGCGCTCCGAAAACTGCGGGATGACAAGGATGAAACCGGATTCTCCAGAGATCTGTGGCAGCAGATGGTGGAGTTGGGATGGGCGGGCATCACCTTCGAGGAGGAGTATGGCGGCCTGGAATTCGGCTACGGCGGGCTGGGCGTGGTGCTGGAGGAGGCAGGGCGAACCCTGACTGCATCGCCATTGATCTCGACGGTACTGCTGTGCGGATCGGCTATCCAGATTGGTGGCAACGATGCCCAGAAGAAGGAGATCCTACCGGAAATAATCGCCGGCGAGACGATCATGGCGCTGGCGCTGGAGGAACAACCCCACCACGCCCCCACACAAATCAGTTGTCAGGCGGAGAAGGCCTCGGCAGGCTATGTGATTTCCGGTGAGAAACGGTTTGTATTTGACGGTCACGTCGCTGACCGTCTGATCGTTGTTGCCAGAACTTCCGGGAATCCAGGCGATTCGGCCGGCATCACGCTGTTCCTGGTCGACAGCAAGACGGCCGGCATCACCATCACCCGTACCTGGATGGTGGACAGTCGCAATGCCGCGAATATCAAATTCGAGAACGTCGAGGTGGACGCATCCGCCGTGATTGGGGAAGTGGACAAGGGCTCTGAAACCTTAGACAAGGTGTTGGACATCGGACGAATAGGCATCGCTGCGGAAATGTTGGGCAGCGTGCAGGAAGTCTTCGAGCGAACGGTTCAATACCTCAAGGAACGGGAGCAATTCGGTGTGGTCATCGGTTCCTTCCAGGCTCTCAAACATCGTGCGGCTGAGATGTTCTGTGAAATCGAACTAGCCAAATCTGTTGTAAGAGAGGCACTCAGCAAACTGGACGAAGGGGCGGACAATATTCCTCAGCTTGCCAGCCTGGCAAAGACCAAGCTGTGTGATGCCTTCTTCCTGATCAGTAACGAAGGCATTCAAATGCACGGCGGCATCGGCATGACCGATGAATTTGATATCGGCTTCTTCCTGAAGCGGGCACGGGTCGTCCAACAGGCGTTTGGTGATGCGGCCTATCACCGGGACCGGTATGCGAGCCTGAGTGGTTTCTGATTCGCGCCGTCCCTAGCGCACAGTCCCACAATCGCCTTATTCGCTGGCCTGTTTTGTGCCTGGACCTCGACTGGGCGTCATATGCTCAGACATCATCTGCTAATCTAACCAGCATCTTGCCGGTGTTGAGCCCTGTGAACAGGCCGATCAGTGCATCCGGCGCTCGCTCGATCCCTTCGAGAATCGTCTCCGTGTATTTCAGTTTCCCCTCTGACATCCACTTGCGCATGTCTGCGAGGAACTGATCCCTGATGTCGTAGAATTCGGTGGCTACAAATCCCCGCATGGTCACCCGGTTGTAAACCATATTCGCCAGACTGGTGACTCCTTCGGAGCGAGCACCCTTGCTGTGGTAGGCCGAAATCATTCCGCATACAGGAATACGTCCCAACGGGCGCATCTGCCCGACCGCAGCGTCCAGATGATCGCCACCTACATTTTCGAAGTACACGTCGATGCCATCGGGGCAACCGATGTGCAGTTCGCGGCGGATACTGGTAGTCTTGTAGTTAAACGCATAATCAAACCCCAGTTCATCCAGGAGATAAGCAACTTTTTCGTCGGAGCCGCAACTTCCGACAACCCGGCAGTTCTTGATCTTGGCTATCTGCCCGACAATACTACCGACGGCACCGGCTGCGGCGGAAACGAAAACAGTCTCTGCGTCCTTCAACTGCCCCGTGACCAGTAGCCCGCCGTAGGCTGTCAATCCCGTTCCGCCGAGGATATGCAGATGGGTAGATACCGCTTCACCTTGGGTCTTTACTACTTGCAGATCCGATCCGTCAGACACGAAGTACTCTCTGAAGCCGCTTCTGTGTTGAACATGAGTTCCCTCTTCAAAGCGGTCATTATTGGATTCCAATACCATACCGATGGCACCGGCCCCCATCACGCTGTTCAATTTGGTCTGGCCATTGGTCATCGGTGGTCGCATGGCAGGGTCCACCGACATGTAGATGTTCTTGACAAGCACCTCACCCTTTTCAGGTGGCGGGACCTCCACTTCCACCATGGTGAAATTGTCCGGCACCGGTATTCCCTCTGGTCGTGATATCAAATGCACTTCACGGCTTGTCAAACTGCTCATGGTATTCTCCTCGCTGGTCGTGATATCAAATGCACTTCACGGCTTGTCAAACTGCTCATGGTATTCTCCTCGCTGGTCGTGATATCAAATGCACTTCACGGCTTGTCAAACTGCTCATGGTATTTTCCTCGCTGGTCGTGATATCAAGTGCACTTCACGGCTTGTCAAACTGTTCATGGTATTCTCCTCGCTGGTCGTGATGTCAAGTGCACTTCACGGCTTGTCAAACTGCTCATGGTGTTCTCCTCTCCTGTTCGTACTGTGCTGGATCGTGTAAATCTATCACAAATTCCGTAGGTCGGCTGTGCAACTGGGCAAAGTGGTATAATTTTCGCGTTGTGCATCAGACGCAATTAGACATTAACTTGATCAGTACTGAATTAAGTCAGCAGGATCCATGGAAAATTTGGCCACCATAGATATCGGGGAATTAAAGCAGGATACGCTGTTGGATTCGCTGGTGATCCTGACGCACATCCACCACAAGCCGTTTTCAGCACAATCCCTCACCTCCGGTCTGCCCCTCATTGACGGCAAGCTGACCCCTGAGTTGTTCATACGTGCAGCGGAAAGAGCCGGATTCAGCTCCAAACTAGTGAAACGGGATCTGCATGCGATTTCCAAAATGGTTCTTCCAGCAGTATTGCTATTGGAGAACCAGCAGGCCTGCATACTGACAAGGGCAGGTCAGGACGGCCACGCCGAAGTCATCTTCCCCGATACGGGCGCCAGTCACGTGGAAATAGAGCAGGCTGAACTTGCACGGCTCTATACCGGCAGGGCTTTATATTTCAAGCCTGCGTACAAGTTCGCTGAAAGCATCCTGGCTATCGGGGATGGCAAGCACTGGTTCTGGGCCGTCGTCCAGAAATCCAAAGGCATCTACGGGGAAGTGCTGGTTGCCTCATTGCTTGTCAACCTGTTTGCACTGGTGTCCCCTCTTTTTATTATGAACGTTTACGACAGAGTCGTTCCCAACCAGGCCGTTGAGACACTGTGGGTGCTTTCTACCGGCGTAATGATCGTGCTGGTTTTCGATCTGCTAATGAAAGCTCTGCGAGGGTATTTCATCGACGTTGCCGGAAAGAGAGCCGACATACTCCTCTCCAGCAGGACCTTCTCCAAGGTTCTTGACATTCAAATGAAGGCGCGGCCCAACTCTGTCGGTTCATTCGCGAACAATCTACAGGAATTTGACGGATTCCGTGAGTTCTTTACATCTACCACTCTGGTTGCGATTATAGACCTCCCCTTTGTTATATTGTTTGTCCTGCTGATTTACAGCGTCGGCGGCGTAGTTGCCTGGGTGCCTCTGACTGCCATCCCATTGATCGTAGGAGTGGGTCTTGTATTGCAGCGCCCGTTGCAGCGATTGATCAATGACAGTTTCACTGAGTCTGCACAGAAGCACTCCATGCTGGTGGAAGCCTTGACGGGCCTCGACACGATAAAAGGAATTCGAGCCGAGGGTGTCATGCAGCGCAAATGGGAGGCATTCAATGCCCGCATCGCCAAACTGGGGCTAAAGTCACGTTTCCTGAGTTTGAGCGCTGTCAATATAGCCCAGATCGTACAGCAACTTGCCAGCGTACTGGTTGTCATCACCGGCGTTTACCAGATTATGGCCGGCGAAATGTCGGTGGGCGGTTTAATCGCCTGTACCATCCTCACCGGTCGCTGCCTGGCCCCCATGGCCCAGGTGGCGACGATACTCACTCGGTATCACCACTCCATTGCAGCCTACCGTTCCATCGACAGCATCATGTCTCTGCCGCAGGAAAGGCCGGAAGGACACAAGTTTCTGAACCGACCTAAGCTGGACGGCAACATTGAGTTCAAGTCGGTGACCTTTGCCTACCGCGAGCAACAGATTCCGGCTGTTAGCAAGGTCAGCTTTACGGTAGATAGAGGTGAGAAGATCGCCATCGTAGGGCGCATGGGATCGGGAAAAAGCACACTTCAGCGCTTGATTCTGAATTTCTACCAACCTGATGAAGGCGCCATCCTTATTGAAGGAACCGACATTCAGCAGATCGACCCAACCGATCTGCGCGGCAATATCGGCTACGTTCCCCAGGACATTATGTTATTCAGCGGCAACGTCAGGGATAACATCACCATCGGTACCCCCGAGGCGAACGACGCGAGCGTCCTATGGGCAACGAAGTTATGCGGCCTGGATGAATTCATCAATCAGCATCCTCAGGGCTTCGACCTGCAGGTAGGCGAGCGCGGCATCAACCTGTCCGGCGGACAGCGACAGGCAATCGCTATCGCACGTGCCCTGTTGAATGATCCAGCCATCCTGGTGTTGGATGAACCGACCAACTCCATGGACAACACCACTGAACTCAATTTCAAAGACCGGCTGAAGCAGATACTAAGCGAAAAGACCCTAATACTGGTCACCCACAAATCCTCCATGCTGACCCTGGTCGATCGACTCATCGTTCTGAATGAGGGAAAGGTAGTGGCTGACGGTCCCAAGAGCGACGTATTGAAGGCACTATCGGGAGGGTAGCTGATTGGACGCCATCGATCGAGAAGATATGCAGTTCATGCTGGAGACGGCTGCGGCCGAAATCGAAGCCCTTCCCATCAGCCTGCATCTGATACTCTGGAGCAGCGTACTGTTCCTGCTGTCTGCCCTCATCTGGGCGAATTGGGCAACCTTGGATGAACTGGCTCGGGCCGACGGACGCGTGATTCCCTCAAGCCAGGTTCAGATCATCCAGAACCTCGAGGGTGGCATATTGGCGGAAGTGCTCTGCAGGCAGGGTGATCGGATTGACAAAGGCGATATCCTGCTGCGCTTGGACGATACCCGATTCGCCTCCAGCTATAACGAGGGCAAGCTCAGTTCCCATGCCCTGCAGTCGCTGATTGCCCGACTGGAATCTGAAGTAACGGGAACAGCCTTCGTCCCGCCGGCTGATTTCCCGGCGGAAGGACAGGCGCTATTGGCCAGGGAACTGAGTCTTTACCGGTCGCGCCAGGTAGAACTGAACGCGGCCCTCGATATTCTGACTCAACAACTCAGTCAACAAACACAGACGTTGCGCGAACTCGAATCTGAGATCGGGAAATATGACAAGAACGCCCAACTGGCCGAGCAGGAGTTAGCCCTTACAGAACCGTTGGTGGAGACGGGCGCGGTTTCACAGGTCGAGCTGCTCAGGCTGCAGGTTGCCGTCAACGAATCCGTTGGCAGACTCGATGTTGCGCGGCTCGCCATCCCCAAGATTGAATCGGCGATCACCGAGGCGGAAGGAAAAATATCTGAACGAAAACAGCAATTCATCAGTGACGCCCAGGCGCAGCTAAACGAAGCGAAGACCCAGTTCTCTCGACTTTCCATATCCAATGTGGCTCTGCAAGACAGGGTTCAGCGAACGGATGTGCGTTCGCCCGTGGACGGCACGGTCAAACAGATTCTGGTCAACACCATCGGCGGCATCATACAACCGGGCATGGATCTTATTGAAATTGTTCCCGCCAACGATACTCTGCTGGTGGAAGCTAAGATCCGACCTTCTGATATCGCTTTCATCCATCCAGGACAAAAGGCGACCGTCAAACTCACGGCTTATGATTTCTCCATCTACGGCGGTCTGGATTCCGTACTGGAACTGATCAGCGCAGACACGATCACCGACGAGCGGGGCGAACACTTCTTTCAAATACAGGTCCGCACCAACCGCAATTATCTCGGCAGCAAGGAGAATCCACTGCCGATTATGCCCGGCATGATCGCCTCGGTTGACATATTAACCGGTAAGAAAACGGTGATGGATTACATTCTTAAACCTCTAAAACGGGCGCAGGCCTCGGCACTGTCAGAAAGATGAGAAAAGCAACCATCGTAGTAGATGCAGACTCCCACGTCATGGAACCCGCAGACCTGTGGATTCAGTATCTGGAGAAGCCGTACCGTGATCGAGCCATTCGTATCGTGACGCAAGACGGCGTGGAATCGTTACTGATCGATGGCCAACCTGTGTTGACCGGTAGACTTGCCGGGCTGGGGGGCGTTCATATCGATCGCAGCAAGATCTTCGGGGCGGATATGACCTACCAGGATGGTTGTCCCGCGGCCAGCTATGACTCATCGGCCCGCGCTGAGCTGTACGATGAGTGGGGCGTGGATGTAGGGGTGCTGTTCCCCACCATCGGCATACTGCCCTTCCCTACCGATGATCAGAATCTGGCCGCGGCCTATTGCCGCGCCTACAACCGATGGCTGCAGGATCACCGCAACGCGATAGCAGATCGCGCCGTTGCTATTGCGATCATCAATTGGGCCAGCCTGGACCATGCCATTGAAGAACTCAAAGCCTGTATCAAGATGGGATTCGGCGGCCTGTTCGTCCCGCCGGAAGTCATCAATGGTATGCGGCCGGGCAATTCTTTCTACGATCCGATATGGCAGCTGTGTGCCGATGCGGGAATTCCCGGCTGTCTGCATGTGGTCGTGCGTTTCCAAGGTGCCGCCGTTCCCTTCAGTGCATGGCACGCCAGCGGCGCCGGACCACTCTTCACCTTTGGACTTGGTGCCGTAGGTCAGCTCGAACCGGCCCTGGCGACCATGGTCATCGATGGTCTGTTCGACCGCCATCCCGACCTCAAGATTCTGGCAGTGGAAGCGGGTTGTGGTTGGGCCGCTCATCTTATGGATCGTCTTGACCAGAAATATCAGTATTTCCGCGAATTGACGGCCACCCAACTCGAATTGAAGCCCAGCGAGTACATTAAACGTAACTGCTACTTCTGTGCAGAACCGGAGGAACGCACCATCGGCGCCATGTTGGAACTGGTAGGTGAAGACAGGATTCTGTGGGGATCCGACTTCCCACACATAGATTCAAACATGCAGGCCCCGCAGCGCATTCGTGCAGCCGTCGCCGATCTCACGCCGGAACGGCAACAGGCTGTGCTGGGAAACAATGCTGCCCGGTTATTTCAGATATAGGAGTAGAGCCACAATGCCCACCAACGACTATGCAAACTTGCTCAACCTGGTAGACTTCAGCAAAGATGCTGATCTGGTCACTGCGATAGCCCAGGATTACCAATCCGGCGAAATCCTGATGGTGGCCAATATGAATCGCGACTCCCTCAACAAAACCCTCTCGAGCGGTGAAGTCGTCTACTGGAGTCGCTCTCGCCAGAAGCTGTGGCATAAAGGCGAGGAGAGCGGCAACGTGCAGAGGGTGAAGGAAATATACCTCGACTGCGATGGTGACGCTGTTTTGATAAAGGTCGAGCAGGTAGGTGATGCAGCTTGTCATACCGGCAAACGGAGCTGTTTTTTCCGGCGGCTGGAAAACGGGCAGGCTATTGATGTCGGCGTGCAGGTCTTTGATCCTGAGGAGGTCTACAAGAAATGAAGCAGAAGGGTAAACAGCTGCGACTGGGAATCCCGAAGGGAAGCCTGCAGGAAACCACCAGTAAGCTGTTCGCGTATGCCGGCTATGATCTGCGTATCTCGGGACGATCCTATTACCCCGAAATCGATGATGAGGAGATCCACTGCGTTCTGATCCGCCCACAGGAGATGGCGCGTTACGTTGCCCAGGGCGTACTGGATTGCGGCATAGCGGGCCTGGACTGGATCCTCGAGTCCGGTGCGGACGTAAAGGAGCTGGCGGATCTGAAAGCACCTTGGCCGAGCTACCGCACGGTGCGCTGGGTAATGGCGTGCAAAGAGGATTCCGAGTTTAAAGACGTGAAGGATCTACAAGGCAAACATATCGCCACGGAAGCGGTAGGCATGACCAAGCGCTTTCTCGCCGAGCACGACGTCGAGAGCTCGGTTGAGTTCTCCTGGGGAGCCACCGAGGTTAAACCGCCGCTTCTGGCGGATGCCATCGTGGATGTATCGGAGACGGGTGCCAGTCTGAAGGACAACAATCTCAGAATCATGCACGTGGTGCTGGAGAGCACGCCACGGTTTATCGCCAACCACGATTCCCTGCAGGATGACTGGAAGAACGATAAGATGGAACGGCTGCTGATGATGCTGAAAAGCGCTACCGCCGCAGCGACTCGGGTCACCCTGTCGATGAACGTTCCCCACGACCAGTTGGCCGCAGTCATCACCCTCTTGCCGGCTTTGGGGACACCCACCGTATCGACCCTGGCGGATAAGGAGTGGGTCGAGATCACGACGGTGGTAAACGACAAGCAGGTGCGGGAACTGATTCCCAAACTGTACCAGTCGGGAGCGCGGGGTATCATAGAAATACCCATCAACAAACTGATTGAATAATAAAGAGAAAAAGGAGCCAGGAAATGGCCGGGAACCCTACAAACTTCTCAGCGGCACCCCTGTCCTTTGCCCTAGCGCTTGCCACCTCACTCGCCGCCTGCTCGGATTCGAAGGGCTTTGAACCGAAACGCACAGCCTGGGGTAATCCTGACATCGAGGGAGTTTGGGACTTTCGCAACCTTACTCCACTCGAACGACCACCGGAGTTAGCCGACAAGGCAACGTTGACGCCAGAGGAAGCAAAGGCGTTTCGCGAGCTTGTTCTCCAGGCTGTCGATGTGGACAATCGAACCGAAGAGGCCGCTCTCGATATTGAAGGTGCATACAATACGTTCTGGTGGGACTGGGGCACCGAACTCCATGAGGATTTGCGGACCTCTCTCATCATTGATCCACCAAATGGCCGTTTACCTGACATTACACCTGAGGCGCGGGCACAAATGGAGAAGCAGAATCGCCTGCGTATTCCGCCAGTGCGCGACTTATTTTCCTACAGCGCCAATCCTGCCGTGTTCAGACCTGCGGGTCCTGAGTCACTTGGACTTTCAGAACGCTGTCTGGTTGGATTTAACGCCGGCCCTCCCCTAACCCCAAGTGCATATAACAACAACCTGCGTATCGTACAGACGCCGAAGTACATCGTGCTTGTCACGGAGATGATCCACGATGCCCGAATTGTGCCAATGGATGATCGTCCGCACTTAACGTCCGAGATAAGACGATGGTCGGGTGATTCTCGCGGTCGTTGGGAAGGCAATACGCTCGTCATCGAGACGACCAACTTCACTGACAAGACACCAACCTTCCAATTACCAACGACCCTCGAGACACTCACCGAACTTGGCGCGGTGGGTTCAGGAATGAACATGCACCTGGTGGAATCATTCACACGTATCAGTGAGTCACGTCTCGACTATGAATATACGCTCACTGACCCAACGACATTTGTAAGACCGTTTACCGTAAACATTCCAATGCGAGTGTCCGATGGTCAGATGTTTGAGTATGCTTGTCACGAGGGCAATTACGCGCTGCCGGGAATGCTGAAGGGCGCCCGGCTTCTTGAGGCCGAAGAGCTGGATGCTCCGAAAACGCTCACAGGGCGACTTAGTGCGAACACGGAATAGTCCCATCACGAAACGGTCTGAACCACCGACGTCCGTCGTTTTTATAGTTGTAGCCGTGGGGATTAGGTGAGATCTGAACAGATAATGCTATCCGGTGACTTCGACAATCTGCAAGCCTTTCTGCTAAGGCTCAACGAATCATGTCTGTTAATGGCTCGTCATGGCGAGACCGATTGGAATGCCGGAAATCTGATTCAAGGCCAGCAGGACAGGCCGCTCAGTCCGTTGGGTTATCAACAAAGAAAGGACCTGTTCTATATGCTGCTGGATGTGCCAATAGTGCATATCTATACCAGCCAACTACAACGTGCAATCGAAACGGCTCGTCCCATCAGCGAAGAAAAGCAGATTACGCTGCAGTCCTTTCAGGCGCTCAATGAAGCTAAACTTGGTGTATTCGAAGGGGAGCACAAAGTCTATTTCGCAGATGCCTACTCCAAGCAGATCTATACCGATTTTCTCAGGGATGAAGTCAATATTGCTCTGCCAGGGGGTGGCGAGAACCTCAAAATGGTTTATGAGCGAATCAAGAGCGACGTGGATCAGATCGTCAACGAGATAGCCGATAGCGGTCACTCTCTAGTCGTCACACATCGCAACGTCAGCAAGATGATCATCAAACACCTGCTTGATCTGTCGTTCGCAGAGGGCTTCGGATTGGAGCACAAGAACGACTGGCTCTACATATTCGGTGCAGAGTCCAGACAGTTGTTCGTGACCGATATACCCTCTCCTGGCAACAAGATACGGATTCAGGTCGGGATCAAAGCAGAGATTGATTGACGTGCTGTCGGTGCTGAAGACTTATCGCTTTAGGATGATCTGTCATTGTATGCAGCCGGCTGTTCAAGCAAGTAGATTGAGTCGATAGATCTTCCACATGCGGAAAAGAAAATTCAGGTAAAGAGCCACTGACAAAATGGCAAGAGTGACGAGCACAAATCTTACTTGATCTGAAAGTACCATGGCGATTATCGCCAGTGAGAGATATAGAAACCTAATGTCACTACCGGCACAGATCCAGCTGAACACAGTTTCTATCTCTTTCTTGGGGTAATTCTTCTGTGAGGCGGAACGGTATTTTTCCGACGAGACAGTAATTAAGAACACCGCCCCGATATAGGTGAAGAAGTAAAGTGATATGGTCTCTTCAGAACCTTTGGCCAGCAGCAGCAGAAGAAGACCGGCAACGAAGATGATTTCCGCCAAACGATCCACCATGGTATCAAAGTAATCGCCCACCTTGCTGGTCTTTCCCGTCAACCTGGCTACTTCACCATCGACACACGACCAGATTCCAAACAGCTGAATCAGGACTACCGCGGTTATCGGGTAACCCATCATGAGACACACTGCCGCCGTCAGCGCAAACGTGAGATCGATCCAAGTTGACTGATCTGGGGAGATTCCAAGTTTCGCACTTGCATAGCTCACATAACACGACAGGCGACGCTGGAAGTAATAGCAATAGAAGCCATCGCTTGAAGATTTGGCTAACTTTGGATAAGCGCTCTCAGCCCAGGTAAATTCAATCTGATCTGTCATAGGTGAATGTGTAAACTCATTTGGATCAAAGTGTAATCTCGCTTTCCTGCATGTATTGTTCAAGGCAATGGAGAAACTGATCGATGTCATTGCTATCGATGGCACCCATGTTGGCCAACCGAAAAGTATCGCGTTGCCCCCCCTTTCCCGGATAGATGGTAAAGCCCCTCGCGTATAGATAGTCATGCATCGCCGTGAAGCTGTAATTATCGTCATCCGGTTCAACGATTGCGGTCAAGATCTTTGCATGGTGTTGTTTATCGAGCAGAAACTCAAATCCCAGCTTTGAGAGGCCTTTGATCAATACTGCATAGTTGTCACTGTACCGATCAGCTCTCCCCTTCTCGGTTTCCAGAAAATACTCATTGATCGCCTGTCGGAGCGCATAGAGCAGCTGTACCGGTGGTGTAAACTGCATCTCCTTACGCTCGTTAAAGAAGCGGTAGTTCTCGTACAGATTGAAGTAGAAATTCCGCTGGCGGATCTCCCGACTGCGGTGCAGCGAATCACGCTTACAGATCACAATCCCAATCCCGGGCATCCCCTGAATGCACTTGTTGCTGGATGAAACCAGGTAATGTACGTTCTGTCTCTTGACATCGATAGGTATGCCTGCAAAAGAGGACATGGCATCGACGATAATCTCAAGGTTGTAGCGACTCGCCAGTTCACTGACTTTGTCGATTGAATTCAGTAAACCAACAGTTGTTTCATGGTGCACAAAAGCAATGTGGGATAGATCTTCCCGGTGATCTGCGAGCATCGCATCCAATACGGTGAAATCGATGGGCTCCCCCCAGTCAACTTTATATTCAATTGAAGATATGGAAAAATAACTGCAGATTTGCTGCATGCGTACGCCATAGGCGCCGTTATTGATGATCAGGACACTCTTATCCTCAGGTACTACCGAACTCAAACAAGCTTCTACTGCTCCGGTTCCGGAACTGGCAAACAATACACATTCATATTCACCTTCCCCGTGAACGACTCTCACCAGATCTTGCCTTATCCCCTCCACCAGTGCGCCAAATTCACCTTCACGCGGACAGATATCTTCGACGACCAGAGCTGCCTTGACGCCCTCCGTAGTAGTCGCGGGACCTGGATTTAGCAGAATCTTCCGCTGCGGGCTCTTTTCAATCATCGCCGATGTTTCCTTCTCAAGTAATGACGGGTAAACAGTTTCAACGACCCTTTCCAGGTGGCTCTTGTCGTCAATTTCTCCCCATATCAGATTCTCAATGGTACGAAATCCAATATCAGAACGGTCAGTGACATCTGTAAGGCAATCTTCATAATGGTACTGTGTTGCGTCGGCTTGTTCACATTGTGCAATCATCTTCAAGTACAAGTCCACAGAGATCTTGGAGATGCCTACCAGTTCACCACCCAGGACCTCTATTTCGCGTATATCCTTGGACATGTTAACGATACGTTCATGTTTGATACCTACATAAACTTCATCGCCCGCCTGGGTGGGGCCCGATAGCAATATGACATTTCTTTGAGCTGAATTCTGCAGCGTCGACAGCGCCTGAAATTCATAAACCAAATCCGATTCCAGCAACAAGAAATCGTCGGATATCAAAGAACTCGCTGTTTTCAGCGAAGCCATGCTGCCGGTCGCCGCATAGGCTTCGTTCTTTACGGTGAATACGAATGGGTATTTGACGGCTAGCTCTTCATAGAACTCATGCTCGTAACCGGTCACAATAATGATTTGAGATATACCCGCTCTGATCAGTTTTGCGATCGACGCCTCAATGATCGGTTTCCCATGGATCTCAAGGAAACCCTTGGGTCGGTCATTCACTACATCCTGCAAACGAGATCCAACGCCTGCCGCAAGAATCACTGCCACGTGCACGGACATGATTATGCCTTCAACCTGATCAAGCGATCTTTCTTAAATAGTTAATGAATCTGTGTTTGACTTCGACGGGCGTGATCGACGGCCTTACCAATCCGCTGGGGGCACCCTTTCTTGTTTTGAAATGGATGAACACAGGCCCTTGCATCGAACCGGTTCTGGCCATCAACTGAGTAAATTGCGCCAAACTGTCTGTGGCAAAGATCCACTTGTAGCCAAACCCCGCAGCAACATCGGTGAAATCAACGCTGACCGAAACGGTACTTTGTCCTCCGGTGGAATCATGAACTTCATTATCCAGCAGGATATGAATCAAGTTGTCCGGACAACGGCTGCCTACGGTTGCCATGGCGCCCGTTCTCATTAAGAGAGCACCGTCCCCGTCCACTACGTATACCTTGACGTTGGGTTTCGTCACGGCAACCCCAAATCCCAGGGGTAACGCGCAACCCATGGAGCCAACCATATAAAGCTGGTTGTCACGATCATCGTTAGCATATAGTTCGCGTCCGGTAAAACCTGTCGTCGCTATCACCGCACAACCGTCACCTGCAACGGACTGGATCACTGCCAACACTGCCGCTCGGCTGGCTCGTTGTCCGTATGCCAGTGCAAACGGCTTCTTGTCTATTGTGGCGGTGGCAGTGTGATCAGCCGTATGGGTATGATCCAGCTCATAACTCTCAACATCGCCTTTCTGCATCAAAAAGGCAAAGGGCTTCTGCTCTTGGGTCAAACAATCGTCCGCTGCCATCAACGCCTCTGCTACCAATTCGGACCGATTCGGGAACGGCGCCCAACTGATTTTCATTACATCCAACATCTGCGTGGTAATCCTACCCATGAGATCATGCTGTGGCTCATCCTTCTCACCCTCAGGGTTACCCCGGTGAGTTATTATGAGCATGAGTGGTATCTGGAATATTGAAATGAGAGATGTTAACGGATTCACTGCGTTGCCAAGCCCGGAATTCTGAAACATGACGATACTGCGACCGCCGGCGAGCGTGACTCCCGCGGCCATCGCCACAGCATCTCCTTCGTTGGTGGCATCGATGAATTTGAATTCATCTCCATCTATGACGTAGTTGATAAATGGTTTCAAGTAGGAGCAGGGGGTTCCGGTGAAAAAATCGAAGCCCCTTTCCAGGCAAGGTTTCAAGAAGGCACTTGCATTGATCATTTCTGTTGGTCGTGATTTGGTGAATGTGTATTATGTCAAACTGTCAAGACTGGTTTGTTGATAGATCACAAAGAAAAGACCAGTCTTTCTGAAATAGCTCAGTTCTCTGTTCAGATACTACTCCAACCAAATCAGGGGATATTGTTACAGAGGGATCTCTATCGGATCTTAATCCCGCCCATTGATCGTATCGGTGCCGTCAAGTGCGCACACTCGCGTCGATCGTTACAGCTGGTCGTGATTACTCTTGTTGGTACCGGGAAGATAGCTTCTTTCTGCTTGTTGCAGTTCAGCCACGTTTTGCAGCCGAAAGATATCGTCCAGAGGAGCAATTTCCTGTTCCACAGCAGCGATGGTTTGGGAATTGTATATCTCTTCAGCCGTTATTTGCATCGCTTTGATCGACGCTCTTATCAGGTGATTTGCCCAGATCACCAGGCTGATGTGAAATTCCTTAAACATCCAAGTTGGCGTGTCATAGTATTTAGTAGGCACGATGACGATGGGACCTCGATCATCCCACTCTTTCATGAAACTGATGATCTCGTCAGGTTCAGACAATTTGCTGTGCATAAGTACAGCGTCAGCACCGGCTTCACGGTAGGCGTTGGCCCTATGCAAGGCTTCTTCCAATCCCCATCCGGCGATAAACGCCTCTACTCTGGCAACGATGCAAAAGTCATCATCTCGCTGTGTATCCTTGCCGGCTTTTATCTTGCCACAGAACTCATCAACATCTGCAAGTGGTTGTTGCTCCCCTATAAAGCTGTTGGATTTGGGGAACAGTTTATCTTCGATGCAGACACCGGCAACATCTCTCTGTTCCAGTTTCTTTACGAGACGCCTGAAATTGTTGAAATTTCCATATCCTGTGTCACCGTCTAACAATATCGGGATGGTGGTAGTATCCGCCATATATTCGGCAATTTCCAAGACCTGAGTCCAACTGGCCTCGTTACTGTCTCTAACGCCAAGGGATGCGCTCATTGCGAGGCCGCTTGCCCAAATGCCTTTGAACCCGGTTTCTTCGACAATCCGTGCCGACAATCCGTTGTGCGATTCCATCAAGAACTCAAGTTCTGAACTTCCAATCAATTCCCTAAGTCTTGCAGTTTTTTTCATTTCAAGAACCAGGCCTCCGTCCGTTCAATAACTCTATTCACGCGTTCGTGTCCCATGGTACACAGTCGGCAATTCTTACCCTCCTCCTGTCGGAAGGCGGCATAATTATTGCTTTTTGAGAAAACAGACGAAAAGTGTAGCACTTCCACTGTACCTTTGCGAGACATACAGCCTGGGCTTTATATTCATGTAATTCAATAACTTAAAGAGCTCTGATCGCGAAGCCGGGGGCGGAATTCTTGTGATTCTGCGATGGCCTCAAACTTCCCCTTTTCGCAGGAGTGTATAGAGCACTGCGACCAACACCGTCAGTGCCACGAATATGACCGACAGCGCGTTCACTTCCGGCGTCAGGCCAAGCCTGATCATGCTGGCGATCTTCACGGTCATCGTGGTGTCGGCACCGATGACAAAAAGGGTCGTGTTGTAGTTCTCGAATGATTGTAGAAAACTGATGAAAGCGGCAGTAACGAAGGTCGCCTTCAGGTATGGAAACACCACCTTGATGTAGGTCTGCAGATGACTCGCCCCGAGGTCGAGCGCCGCCTCTTCCAGGGCAGGATCCAGCCGCTGCAACTGAGCCATGAAGATCAACATGCTGAACGATGCGATAAAGGTGGTCTGCCCGATAACGGTGAGAAGCAGTCCACCTTCGATACCCATCTGATTCCAGAAAATCAGAGTCGATATGCCAAGGATCACGCCAGGGGTCAGGATGGGTGACACCAGCAGGGCATACAGAAAAGGCTGACTCTTGGATTGCAGGCGAGTGAGAAGAAGCGCGGCAGAAAGCCCCATAGGTACGGCGAGAACAACGACCCCCAATGCTATAACGAGACTATTGAGTATGGATTTCCACATTAAGGCATCCTGAAACAGCACGGCGAACCAATTGAGGGTGAACTGACGCCAAGGTAAGACGGAGGGGATGCTCGATGTGTTGAATGCTGCTGTCACCATAAGCAGCAGAGGCAGGAAAAGATATCCGAAAAACATGAGCAGGTATGCATGCAAAAAGAACCTGGAAAGCCGCCTGGTAGTCAATGTCAACACCTTCTCGTTATACGCAAAACAAGGATCTGAGAAGCAGCCCCGTTACCCATGTCAAAACCTTCTCGTTATACGTGAAATAGGGATCTGAAAAGCCGCCTGGTTGTCAGTGTTAAAACCTTCTCGTATACGTGAAATAGGGATCTGAAAAGCCGCCTGGTTGTCAGTGTTAAAACCTTCTCGTATACGTGAAATAAGGATCTGAAAAGCCGCCTGG
>Ga0187833_10000517_pt1 | contig 44494 bp, 37 predicted proteins | sample ETNtaG_37_FD_167968 | JGI IMG/M metagenome (GOLD analysis project Ga0187833, IMG submission 167968) | Marine microbial and viral communities from oxygen minimum zone, Eastern Pacific Ocean - ETNP2014_SV_400_PacBio MetaG (Illumina Assembly) | ecosystem: Environmental > Aquatic > Marine > Hypoxic...
AGGGGTTATGCGAAACCCAGTATGGAGGTAGCAAGATTCCTTGAACAGCAGGGTCTCATACCGACGCAAGATGATCTGATGATGACGGCGCTCACTACCATCGGCGCATCTCCAGGAGACTACTCAACAAAATTGCTACTGACACTCGATCCCACGATGCGCGCCGACAGGACAATGAAGATCATTCTGCGACGCTTGTTCGATATCATGCTGGTGAACGAGGACGGAACACGCACGGGCACCGACACTGAATTTCTGCACGATTTCCGCGTAGCAATTCGCCGCACCCGTTCAGCACTCTCTCAAGTAAAAGCCGTTTTCCCTAAACAGGTACTGGACCGATACAAGAGAGAATTCGCCTGGCTGGGACAAATTACCAGTCCCGGTCGTGACCTGGATGTCTATTTGCTGAATTTTGATGAGTACCGTGACAACCTGCCGGCGGGAATGCAGGCTCATATCGAACCCATGCGTGACTTCCTCATCAAACAGCAGGGTATTGAACATAAGGCGCTGATTAAGGCGATGAATTCACAGCGATACCGTCGGATACTCTTGCACTGGCCAGCATTTCTTGATGAGCCGGTCAAGGAACGATCGACCCTGAAAAATGCTCGGCAACCCATCATTAATGTTGCCCGCAAGCGAATCTGGCGAATCTACAGGGGCATCCTCAGGAATGGCGGGTTAATAACACCAGGAACACCGGCAGAGGTACTTCATGATTTGCGCAAGGACTGCAAGAAACTGCGCTACATGATGGAATTCTTCAGAAGCCTGTTCGCAGAAGAACATATCGAACAACTCACTCGCATGCTGAAGTCACTACAAACCAACCTGGGAAATCACCAGGATTACGATGTGCAGATCAAATCCCTGAATCAAATCGGCAGCCAAATGCAGGCAGAGGGAAATGCCACCCCGGAGACCTTGCTGGCGATGGCAATGCTGATCGAAGGTCTGCAGGCCAAATTGCAGCAGACCCGAAGTGAGTTTGCAATACAATTCGGTACCTTTGCAGCAAAGGAAAACCGGAAGCTATTCCGCAAACTCTTCGCTAATGCACAGGAAAGCCAGAAAATCTTACAATGAAAGTAATAGCTACTTATAACATCAAAGGCGGTGTTGGCAAGACGGCTACTGCAGTTAACCTTGCCTGGCTGGCAGCCCATGAAGGTGCTCCCTCGTTAGTCTGGGATCTCGACCCCCAGGGAGCTGCCAGTTATTACTTTCGCATTAAGCCCAAAATCAAGGGTGGGGGGAAACGACTGGTCCAGGGTAAGAGAGACCTGGAAAAGTTTATTCGAGGAACTGATTTTGATCTGCTCGACCTCCTGCCGGCAGATTTCTCGTACCGGAATATGGACATTTTTCTGGAAGGGACAAAGAAACCATCCCACCAGCTGTACAAACTACTGAAGCAATTCAGGAATGAGTATGAGTATGTGTTTCTCGATTGCCCGCCAAGCATATCCCTGGTCTCGGAAAACATCTTTGATGCAACCACAGCAATACTGGTCCCAACAATACCAACCATTCTGTCATTGCGAACTTACAAACAGATCCAGCAGTTTTTTAAAAAACATGATCTTGATACGACCAAAATTCTGCCATTCTTCTGCATGACGGACCGCCGCAAGAAGATGCACCGCTCTATGGTGGAAACCCCTCCTGACTTTCTGACTAACCTCATGCCAACCTCCATTCCTTACGACAGTAAAGTGGAACAAATGGGGATCCACCGGGCTCCACTGGTTGAATTCGCACCAAATGCACGTGCTGCCAGGTGTTACGAGGCTCTGTGGAGTGACATCAAGCAACACCTTTCTCGTTTGGAGTGAGGCCTGCCTTCCTGTATTGGCCAGCAGAAGCCACTATTGCCGCTACCGCCACAAAAGAAAAGAAAGGCAAGAAAGGCAAGAAGGGCAAGAAAAGTAAAAAGGGTAAGAAATAGAAATTGCCCGGGCCGCCTACATATTGCGGTCCTCACCCGAGATCCTCTGCCTCTACAAAGAGCTGGTTTTAACTCCCACATCATCCCTCAGGATGAACTGTACCTGATCCTGTCAGTTTCCTGACAGGTACTAGGCGGCCATTTCCTTCACCTTAAGAGAGAAAATACTCGATCTGAGATAATGCTGTTCCTGCTCCAGGTCTGCCTGTGTCAAAGGGTGGTCCGCCAACCACTGGCTATCCAGCTTGAGAGAAATATCAGCATCTACCGCTGAAATTTTGATTTTTGGCAAATCTTCCGGCCGGCGTCCACGATTAAACACAACGGCCAATCTGAGGACAAATATCAATCGGGACAGCACCAGGGTCCGATCTTCATCCAGGCCAGATAGGATTTCATTGTGAAATTTCTTTCTGTGCAATCGCACCAGTAGAGACAATTCCCTCTGTTCCTGCCTCGAAAACCCTGCTAACTCCATATACTCAAGTACATAAGCTCCATGCTTGTGATACTGACCATGAGCAATCATCAATCCTATCTCATGCAATAGTGCGGCGCGCGACAGGAGCTCCCTGTCTCTTGAGTTAAACTTCCATACCTTCTTTAGCTGTGAAAATATAACCAGTGCCGTCTCACACACGCGATTGGCCTGCGCCTCATCAATACGATGTCGCGATATCATAGCGGTAACTGTTTCAGCTCGAGTATCCAGGCTTTGCCGTCTATCGATAAGGTCCGCCAAAACACCTTCCCGAATCGATCCCTCAGAAATGCGCATATGATTGATAGAAAGGGACTTGAAAATCGCCATCAGGATGGCGACTCCACCGGGGAACACCGATCGCCGGGTATCGCTAAGACCCGCCAGTTTCAGCTCATCAACATGGTCTGCCTGCAGAATTGCACCAACCAGCTTTTCCATTGATTCTCGCGTGATTCCACCTTCAGTCCAGCCGGCTTCTCTTGACACCTCTTCAATGGAGCGGGCAGTACCTGATGTCGCAATGATATCTTCCCAGTTCAGATTCTCAAATATGGCAATGTGTGGTTCCAGCACAACACAGGCGGCCATGATTGCTTTATCCATACGGGATTTGCTTATCTTACCGTCCGCAAAGAAAAGCTCACTGGTGCTGACGCAGCCCATGTACAGACTCTCAAGATAAAGAGGCATGGCACTGTCTCCCACGATCATCTCCGTACTGCCACCACCAATGTCGATGACCAGCCGCCGGCCAAGATCCTCCTGAAGCGTTTCAGAAACACCAAGATAAATTAATCGCGCTTCTTCAACACCGGAAATGACGTCAACTGGAAAACCGAGTTCTTCCTCAGCCTGACGAATAAACTGCAATGCATTCTTAGCCAGCCTCAGGCTATTGGTACCAACAACGCGAACATTATCTGTATTCATACCACGTAAACGTTCACCAAACCGGGTCAGGCACCCTAGTGCACGTTCACAGGCAATCTCACTCAGCCTGTTTTGATCGTCAAAGCCTGACCCCAGTCGCACCATTTCCCTCAGGCGGTCGACCACTATCAGGTTCGACTCATCACGGCGGGACACCACCATGTGGAAGCTATTGGAACCAAGATCTACAGCAGCGTATTCCCGGGGGATATTTGTATCGTTTTCAGTCATGGATATATCGGGTAGACACCGGTGAAGCAGCAGGCCGTATCATAGCCCGCCAGCCCAATTTGAGCACTCGTAATTTCGGTTTTCGGGTGCTTTCACCCGGGACTTCAGACTCCTCTTAAGGTTCTTCGCTATGAACAGTTGAAGGCTCTTTATTAGGAGCCGCTGAGGGCTTTTTATTTAGGAGCCGCTGAAGGCTCTTTATTGGGAAACGCTGAAGGCTCTTTATTGGGAAACGCTGAGGGCTCTTTATTAGGAACCGCTGAGGGCTTTTTATTAAGAGCCGCTGAGGGCTCTTTATCCGCTGAGGGTTTTCTATTTAAGGAGCCGCTGAGGGCTCTCTATTAGGAACCGCTGAGGGCTCTTTATCCGCTGAGGGCTCTTTATCCGCTGAAGGCTCTTTATCCGCTGAAGGCTCTGCCAACATGTCTTCCAGGTTTTTTGTGAAATCATTGAAAACATGATCTGCCACCTGGTAGTCCCAGTTGGCGAGATGTTGCTCAAGAACTGTGCTGTTTTCAACTTCTGCCTGTGACGACATGGATACATGAAGCCACTTCTTTTCTTCAAGCTCGACTGCACTCGCTGTGATGACCCGGCTATCGGTGAGATGATATTCAGCCTGCTGAGAGGACAACCATTTATTCGTGTCATGGGGTGAAACGTCAGTTAACCGGACATTAACCAGAGATCTCGCCAGCTCATTCGCCACCGATGGATAGCTAAGACTACGACCCGGGGGCAGATTTTGGACGACCAGGTTTTCCTGGCCTTCCACCCGCTCAGCCGACACCTGTACAGCACCGGAAGCGTCAAAGAGCACAACCTTATCGACCTGGTCGGAATCAATATTGATGATCACAGGGTCAAGCCAGGCCGAAGCCGATTTTTCCAAATCAATTGATTTATCAGTTAACCAAGTCTGATTTTCCTGCGGTCTTCTTACAAAGTTCCCATTTCGATTACCCGCTGACTTTCCAACGAGAATAGTGAATGAATAATCCGCCGCAAAACCTGAAACCAGTGTGCCGGAACCAGCCTCTTCGCCCATATCAGCCAGTGCGAGGGTTGAAAAATTTTCCGGTTTGGCGGTCTTTTTCTCGATTAGTTTTGCCTTACTCAGACTTTCCAGCAGTTTCGCCATACTGGAAAATTTCACCGGGTAAAGATCCTTCTCTGCAACTCCCCATCCCTTATCCTCGTGGACAAAAGTAATAGACTCTCCAGCGGTTTTGATTTCAACTCTTTCAAGCTGATCGAGATTTTCCTTGAGTCCAGGGAACAGCAACTCGTCGTCTAACGTCGAATCATCGCGGCTTTGCTGCCATGCCAGCATCAACATCAATAGGACGGCAATTCCAAGCAACAAAATCCTGTTACGGTTCATTTTCCAGGCACCCTGCTACGATTCATGCGCAGAAAATTAGCCCCCAGCAACAGCAGGGTAAGCAGCAATGGTACCAGCGCAATGTTCAGGAACTTTAGTGTGGAACCAAGTGTTTCAATATCTTCATTCAGCTGGTGACGAACATCCCGAAGTTGCTTGCGTATGTGCACTTTTTCCTCCTGGAACCGGAGAATCGCGGCTTCCTGTTCAGGATTGAGGCGAAGGATATTGTCGTTCCCAACGGTAGCTTCCAGCTCGCCTAATTGGCGCTCAGTTTCTGCCAGGCGTGCCTGCAGGTTGTTGGCATTCTCCAGATAGCGAGCCTCCGCTTCCCTGCTCAAATCCTGCACCACATCAAAGGGCCGGGTAAATCTGCCGCGACTACGGATACTGATCAGCGCTGAACTGCCTCTCAGGTTGTCCAACGCATTAACGACCAGGTCGCCATTATTAGCCCAGGGATTCGCTATCTGTTGGCCAAAAAAGTTTTGCACCTGCACCCAAAGCCTGTCAGAAAGAATATCAGTGTCCGCTACCAGTATGACATTCAGTTCATCAGTCTCGGCAACCAGTTCCCCGGTATAGCCATCAAACCCTTCTGGAAATGTTGACCCAGCTTTCCCCGAAAGCCTTGCGGCAACCAGATATTGCTCGCCCGTCGCCGAAAATGCTTTCTGCAGATCTTCCGGATTCCTGAGAAACTGGAACTGCAGGCTGTCCAGGGGCATTGAGTGCTCGCTTGAGCGAATCAAAGGATCGACACGCAGCGAGCTTCCTTCATCAACGTCTATTATACCGGCAGTCGCCATGTTGATATTCTCCAGATCTGCCGTTACTACGTCATCATGAGAAAAATTGTCTGAGCCCATACCGACGATTGCAAGATGGCGCACAGAAACCCCTCCAGGTCCGCCGACTGTCAGGGCAGTTTGCGAATCACCAAGTACTATGCCCTCTCGCAAACTAACTCCCCAGTGAGCCATAAGCCTATTCAAATCTGACGCCTGGCTGGTAGGAGGAGAAGGCATCATGGGATTGGCCTGCGCCGGCCTATCCAGCTCCGCCAGGGGGTCAACGAATGCCAGCATCTTTCCGCCCTTCATAATGAACTGGTCAATTGAGAACAGGAGCGACTCGGGAATATCTTTCGGGTGAATCACAAACAGGAGGTCGATACCTATCGGCAACTCACTCGCCGTCATTTCGATCTTCTCAATAGAAAAAGTCTGCTCAAGTTGCTGAAAAAAGACCCACCCGGGGGTGCTCTGAAAAGTTGTCATGTTTACGTTGCCGTCAACCGGCAGGGAAGTGATCAGTCCGATTGATGGTTTCTTAGGGACGATCAGTCCCTGGATCATTTTGCTGATTTCATACTCCAGGAACTCTTCCTTGTCTGGCTGAAAAAAAGGCACGACCGCGACATCATCCAGTGCATTAGTCCCCACCAGTCCAAAATAAAGCTCATCACCGGCAGCGGAGACAGGAACACTTTGAAGGCCAAAACCAGCCGCCTGATCTTCTGCTTCAGAAAACTGCTCCGGGTCAATTATCTTCAATTCAATATTGCCGTTACCGGCAAGTTCATATTCCTGTAGTAGTTCCCGCACCCTTACAGCGTATGCTCTTAATGCCGTCAGGTCCTGGCTGGCCTTATCAGAGTAAAAGAAACGCAAAGTAATGGGCTCATCAATGGATTGCACAATTTCCCTGCTTCCTGAGGACAGAGTGAACAGGCTGTTTTCGGTCAAGTCCAGGCGAACATTGCTGAACAAGGTATTGTTGACCAGCGTGAACAGAAGGAAAGCGAAAACCAGCAGAACCAGACCGGAAGTTGAATTTATCTTTTTGCTCATATTCATCTCCTAATCCGCCTGTTTGAATTCTAGAACGACTGAGGTGAAAACCAGCCAAAATACAATCATTGAGATGAAATAGAGCATGTCCCGCAATGACAGCACACCTTTGGAGACCGAAGTAAAATGGGTGAGGAAACTTAAAGACGCGATCGTGTCTACAAGAATCGCCGGCAACCAGTCGTTGAAGGAATTCAGCACCAGGGGAAAACCCGCTAGAATAAACAGCAGGCATGTAACACCACAAATAATAAAGGCAATAACCTGACTCTTACTCAAGGCCGAAGCACACGAACCTATTGCCAGAAAACCACCCGCCATCAGCCAGCTGCCAATGTAGCTTGCCAGGATGACACCATTATCTGGCTCACCAAGATAGTTTACCGTTACCCACAGGGGAAAGGTCAGCAGCAAGGCAATACCTGTAAAAAACCAGGCAGCCAGAAACTTGCCGACGATGGCGTCGTACTTCGTTAAGGGCAGGGTCATCAAGAGCTCGATAGTTCCTGATTTCCTTTCCTCAGACCACAGCCTCATGGATACGGCAGGAACCAGAAAAAGATACAACCAGGGGTGAAAATTGAAGAAGGGAGAAAGGTCCGCCTGCTGTCGTTCATAGAAATTGCCAAGATAAAATGTGAAAACCCCTGAGAGAATCAGAAAAATCAGGATGAACACATAGGCAATAGGTGTAGCGAAATAGCTGGCGAATTCCCGCTTCAGTACTATGTTAATGCCCTGCATGGGAACCCTCCTCGGTAATGGAACGAAAAACTTCATCAAGTCGCCCCTTTTCCTGAAACAGCCCCGCAAGCTGCCAGCCTTCCTCCCTGACAAGACTTGAGATATGCGGAAGAAGACTACCATCCTTGTACTCTGGGACTACCAGTAATTCCAGTCCATTTTCTTCAACAGATTTTACCAGTTCCAGGTTCTGAATTTTTGTCACGACCGCCGGTATGTCTTCCGGTGATTTGAAGATGAGAGTTACGGCCTGATGGTAGCGTGACTTTTCCTCAAGCTCTCTTGGAGTGCAATCAGATACAATTTTGCCGCTGGCAAGTATCACCGCCCGGGTGCAGACGGCAGTAACTTCTTCAAGTATATGGGTTGAAATGATCACGATTTTGTCTCTGGACAAGCCACGAATCATTTCCCGGACCTGGTACTTCTGGTTGGGATCAAGACCGTCTGTTGGTTCATCGAGAACAAGTACCTTCGGATCATGAATGATTGCCTGCGCCAGACCCACTCTTCGCTTGAATCCCTTCGACAGGGTTTCAATTCGTTGATCCAGTACACTCTCAAGACCCATGGTTTCAGTTACCGAACCAATACGACTAGCTCGCTCCGATTTACTATAGCCACGAATTTCGGCAATAAAGCCAAGGAATCCACGCGGTGTCATCTCCTCGTAGGCGGGTGTGCCCTCCGGCAGATATCCCATTTTTCTTTGCGCAGAAAGCTTGTCGGTTTCAATATCACAGCCACAGACGCTAATCTTCCCCATGGTCGGCGTAATGAATCCGGTGATCATTTTCATGGTCGTCGACTTCCCCGCACCATTAGGGCCGAGAAATCCAAGAATCTCACCGGGCTCAACACTGAAGGACACACCATCAACGGCCGGTAAATAGCCAAAATATTTTTGCAGGTTGCTAACTTCTATCATGCAAATCCTCTGCTGCCAAAAAACCTGATACATCAGGACTGCAGCTACTCAAAAGTTGGGTATATTAAACGTCTGGACTAAATGATTCAAAACTCGAGACGATGAATTCCTTATTGACCACCAACAGTATATATTTTTCTCCCGAAGCTGCTTTTATTTCTAATTTCGGCCATTCACATTGACGATCAGCACCAATATTGTTACCAATAGGCATCTGGTCAGACTCAAGAGAGCGAGCAAGCCCAATAAATGCAGAAACCAAAGATTACAAAGGAAGTGGCCCTCTCTTTCCTGCTGACCTACATAGTTATCGAACAAAGCCGAGAAATAAAAATTGATCAAATCACGCTTTTTGAAATCACCAACCTCGCCCAGCAGGCAGCGGACACTATCAATGAGGAAGATGACGTAATCCCCCATGAGGTGATTGAAGCATTAGCCAATGAGTATCTGCAGGGCAATAAATGAACAGCACACTTGAAGTACAGCCCGCTGGCATCATCTTCGACCTAGATGGCACTCTGCTTGATACCGAACCCCTCTATACTGACGCAACCCAGAGGCTGCTCGACCTCTACGGTCACACCTTTACAATGGAACTGAAAAAAAGGTGCTTGGGTGGAGACTCGAGGCGCAGCGCCCAGATGACCATTGATGAGTACACATTGCCACTGACGGTTGACGAATATCTTACAGCACGAGAAGTACACCTGCTGGAACTGTTCCCCACATCGCCCGAGATCCACGGTGCAGGGGAATTTGTGACCAGGCTGATGAATACGAAGCTGCTGCTTGGACTTGCCACCAGCTCGCATAAACACCTGTGCGATATCAAGCTGGAAAACAAAGCGTGGAAAGCGGCCTTCACATCTATTATCTGTGGCGACAACGCAGCAGTAAAAAAAGGGAAGCCTGAACCAGACATTTTCCTGGTATGTGCCGCCGCGCTTGGTTTAGCCGCCGGGGACTGTATCGCTTTTGAAGATTCGCCGAACGGAATACGCGCTGCCAGGGCAGCGGGAATGCGAGTAATAGCCGTGAATGGACCCTACGTAGACCTGGAAGACCTGCGGGAAGCTGACAGTATCATTGACAGCTATGAAGAAATACTGCCGGTTGTCGCCCGCTGGTAGACCCGGTCAAGAGCCATGAATACCAATTTTCCACCTTTTTAAAGGACTTTTCCAAGCCACCAAAACCAGGAATAGGTTGCCATCTCACTTGAAAAGCAGCCAGTCCAACAGCCATAATAGTCATATATTCTATTTGATGAGTTACAACGACTGCACCCAACAGCTTTCTGGACCATCCTATGTTGAGAATTTCCCTCTTATCAGCCCTACTACTTATATCTCCCCTTACACTCGCCTCGTGTAATGATGATGCTAATAAGGCCAGGCTGGATAATCGGATCGAAGAGTCAATGGAGATTCTGCGTGACTGCCTGGACGTTGGATTGAGCAAGGTTGCAAGAACCTACCTGCTTATGGGACTCACCCAATACGAGCAGGGAGAACATCGCAAGGCTATACAGGACTATACGAAAGCCATTGAAATAGCAGAAAACTATGTCGCTGCCTATGTCAATCGCGGTTTAAGTCACTCCCTGAGCGGCCAATACAAGAGCTCGCTGAAGGATTTTGAAACTGCATTGAAACTGGATCCGGAGTATATGCAGGCCTATTACTTCCGCGCTTTCGCCCATGAGAAGAAAGGCAAATATGATCTTGCCATAGCGGATTACAGCAGCGCGATAGTTCATGTGGATTCCAAGTCGGACCTCGCCAAGATCTACCATCATCGTGCATTGGCGTACAGAAAAGACGGGAACAATGAGCTTGCCCTCGCCGACTACGGAGAGGCACTCAAGATAAACCCCGAATATACCGATGCCTATTTCTCAAGGGCATTACTGTTCCAAAAAGACAAGCAGTACGAGGCTGCCATAGCAGACTACTCACGGGCGATAGAACTTCAGCCTGAGCATGCCGAGGCCTTCTACAATCGCGGACTCCTGTACCGCAAGGCTGGTACCGATCATCTGGCCATGGTGACCTGCCCGTCATATTCAATACCAGCCGGGTTAGTGCCAAACACAAACCCATTCTGACGATCCCGGAAGCTGTCAAGAATCACCTGAAAACTGTCCGTATCATCAAGTCCAGCATCCCGCCTGCTGTCCGTGACGATAATCCCTTCGGGATAGTCGTCATAACAGATTGCGCCGATATACAAGGTGTCTTTTGTGTAGCCAATGAACACCTCGGTCTTTTGGCTGGCAGGTGCACCTTCAACGGGTTTCACCTGGGAAAAATCTCGCATTGCGGAGGCACCCTGCCATGCTTTATCACCCAGCACATCGCCATCCATATCAGGCGCATCTATGAGCGCATAAGCGACTGCTTCAGGCCGGCTCACTGGTTCTGCCGCGACTATAGTGGCAATGGCAAAAAGCAGCGAAAGTTGAATTCCTTTTGCGATCATATGTTTCCTTACCCAATTCCTGTTCAATGGACCGACAGTTTCGCCGTCAACTCCTGGTGTAATTTGAAACCAGGATTATCTCTGCCTGGCAATATTTTTAACCCCTTCTCGAGAAGTTGCAGGGCAAACGCTTCATCTTTGTCGAGCGTGGCATCAGGGCTGGTCAGCAAAACGGCCATATAGTAGTAGTAGGCAGCAATTTCATGATCCGGGGTCTCAATACCGAATGATTCATCAAAGGCCAAGGCCATTTCCAATAAGATATTATCCGGCATGGGATAGTTAGGATTGGCAATGCAAGTTGACAGGATAGCCAGCATGCCAGGGAAGGTCTGCTTAACTACCTGGAACAAATGGGACGCCTGCCCCCCTACCCGGTTCGTGAACGCATAGTGCGTGAGTTGATTACCAAGGGCAATAAGAAGCTGGTGGGAAAAATAGAGTGTATTTGGATCACGAAAACCCCCAGACCGGTAGTTATCAACCAGCCTGGATATGAATCCCCCAGTTTCCGGAACCAGCCCATAGCCATCAAGCTCCGGACCCTGTTTCCGGAACAACCCAAAATCCTGCCCACCAGGCAGCCAGGGGATAGCCACCGAGGCCACTGAGGGCAAGTTTTCTGCATAGGATTTTCTTTCAGCCACCGTTTTACCCGCTAGCTTGTTTGGGATAAAGAGATTCTGTGCTTCATAAAGGGTTACATCAGGGCGCAAGCCAACGACCAGGTTAAGGTAGGAAATAGGTCCAACCTGGGGATCCGAAGTAACGATGAGATTTGCTCCGGGTTCAAGGCTTTCGAGCAATGTAACCGCGTATTCGTGCGCGAGCCTGTCATCCGTTCGGTCGTTTCGCTGCCAGTTAGTGACCAGCATGATCACGCCAAACAGGACAATCAGTATCGGCACGACCCGCCCTCCCGACATACGAGAGACCCACTGCAATGCAATGCCGATCCACAGGCTCATGCAGACCCAGGCAACCAGTAGGTAAGGCCTGAATACTGCCTGATGAATAAAATCAAAATCAAAGCCGAGTAAAAAGGCCAGTACAAGGGTATTGCTGAGGAAAATGACGAGTAAGGCCAGGCTAACCAGACGATCGATAGCAAAGCCACGCACCAGTCCCACAAGTGCAATCGCTGCAAAACCATAGCCAAACTGCCTGAGGGATTGGACCCCCAGCCAACCCACAAACTGAACCTTGTCCATCACACCTGCGGTGTCAGTCTGGTCAACCTCCTGATAGGTTTCCCGGGAGAAATAGGCGAGGAATTCAGCAACACTGGAAACGGGACCCGAGTAACTGAAAACAGGATCTGACTTCAGATACAACGAGACATAGGGCATGAGTCCAAGCGCCAGCAGCAGCAGACAAGATAGAAAATTGATGGGGGACCGCAGGATTTCCGCCAGTGCTTTCGCCTGACCCAGGCACAGGAGCGCTATACCAGGCGCAGACAGCACAACTAAAGGCCAGTGATTGGATAGACTAAGACCAAACAGAAGGCTAATGGCAAACAGCTGCCATTTTTCAGGTCTTTTTGTAAAACAAAGCGCCAGGTAGATCTGCAGCGATACCAGCAATGTATTTAGGGTATAAACCTCGACAATAATCGCCTGGGACCAGAAATCCCTGGAAAAACCCAGGAGAAGGCAGGTAATGGCAGCAACCACCTGACTGACGCCGAGACGCCGCAGAATGAAGTACGCAACGATACAGGTGAGTACCGCAAACAGCGCGCTCAATGAATTCCCGAGGATTACAGGGTCAAATGGTAACCAGAACCAGGGAGCACAAAGCAGCGTAAAAAGAGGATAGCCCGGGGGATGAGCAATGCCATTGAAATGGCATACCTGCAGGAACAGGCCCGAGTCTTCGAAAGTAACCACTTTCGGCATTGTCAACCAGTAGGCCAGCAATAAAGTTGCTGATACCAGCAGACAAATCGTGGCATCAAGTTGTCGGGATTTCATTGTCACTAACCTGGGGCCTGTTCTATCACCGTTGAATATCGCGCATTATATAGGCCCAGGAGCCTGCCGGACGGTTACATTGATACGATAAATGGTGAATATCTATCATCCAGGTTGTTTACACTATAATGTTTGTCTCATACCACAATCGGCAGGGTTGCTGACAAGGATGAAAAACGGGTGAAAGCTGTAATACTAGCAGGCGGCCGCGGGTCGCGACTGGCGGAGGAGACAGAGGTCCGTCCAAAGCCCATGGTGACCGTCGGCGGTATGCCAATCCTCTGGCACATCATGAAGATTTTCAGTGCCCATGGTGTGAATGAATTCGTGATCTGCCTTGGCTACAAGGGTTACATGATCAAGGAGTACTTTGCGAACTATTTCCTGCACACCTCCAACGTGACCTTCGATATGAAAACCAATGAAATGCAGGTCCACGAAAACGAGTCGGAACCCTGGAAAGTCACTCTCATCGACACAGGCCTGGAATCTCAAACGGGCGGCAGGTTGATGCGGGTGAAGAAGTATCTTGATGAGGATGATACATTCTGTTTTACCTATGGTGACGGTGTTGGTGACATTGATATCCGTGCGCTGATCTCTTTCCACCAGGCTCACGGAAAGCTGGCAACCGTCAGCGCAGTACGCCCGCCGGGGCGATTCGGCACCATGTCTCTTGAGGGCGATACCGTTAGTGAGTTTCTCGAGAAACAGGTCGCTCCCGGACGCTACATCAACGGTGGTTTCTTCGCCCTATCAAGACAGATTTTTGATTACCTGGAAGATGACTCGACCATCTGGGAGGGCAAACCTCTTTCCACCCTTTCTTCTGAGGGCAATCTCATTGCGTTCCGGCACGAGGGCTTCTGGCAACCCATGGACACCATAAGGGAGCGGCAATTTCTCGAAGAATACTGGCAATCCGGCGAAGCACCATGGAAGGTTTGGTAAACTCGGACTATTGGGCCAACAAGCAGGTCCTCGTTACTGGGCATACCGGCTTCAAGGGGAGTTGGCTATGCCACTGGCTCGTGCAAATGGGTGCTAATGTATCTGGATATGCCCTGCCACCAGAATCCAGTCCTGCCATGTACAACATCATTCAACTGGATGATCGTATCAAATCCACGATCGCTGATATTGCTGACCCGGAAACCCTGCAACAACTAATCAAACAGACGGCACCGGACGTCATTTTCCACCTGGCAGCACAAGCCCTGGTCCGGCCAGGCTACCAGGACCCGCTTTTGACTTTTGAAACCAATGTGACCGGTACCGCAAACCTGCTCCAGGCCTGTCGCTCAGTGAAATGCCCCTGTGATGTCGTGATTGTTACCAGTGACAAGTGCTATCTCAACAGGGAACAACATCACTTTTATGTTGAAGACGACCCGCTTGGGGGTATCGATCCCTACAGCGCCAGCAAGGCCTGCGCGGAAATAGTCGCGGCAAGTTTTCGCGACAGCTATTGCCTTGAATCGCGTCCAAATGAAAACATCCGAATCGCTACCGCCCGGGCAGGGAACGTCATAGGTGGCGGCGACTGGGCTGAGGACAGATTAATTCCAGACACCATAAGAGCCTGCTCTGCCAACAATCCCGTAGTGGTGCGCAACCCAAAGTCAATACGACCCTGGCAGCATGTCCTGGAACCCCTGTCTGGTTACCTGCAGCTGGCACAGCAAATGAGCTCCAACAGGGATTTATGCAGACCGTTCAATTTTGGCCCAGAAAAAGATGAGATCCTTGAAGTGGGAGAACTGCTCAACCTTGCCACCGATTCCTACCCCGAGATAAAGCTGAAATATTCCGGTGAAGAAGGCCCCCATGAAGCTAAACTACTCATGCTGGATGCAAATGCTGCAAAATCAATCCTTGGCTGGGAACCTACGTGGCCTGCTAGAGAAGCAGTCCTGCGAACCTTCGCCTGGTACAGTGCGTGGCGCGAGGGAAGTGATATGATGACTTTCACCTCTGCGCAGATAGATGATTTTTGTCAAGCCTGATCATGGAAGATCCCACTCGAAAAAGTATCCTGGATCTCGTAGCAGGATTTGCTGAATCAAAATATTCAGGCAGTCCAATTTTCATCCCCGGTGAAACACCGATTCCACCTTCCGGTAAAGTCCTCGGCAGCCAGGAAATGGTTTCCATGGTTGATGCCTGCCTTGATGGCTGGTTGACTACTGGTCGCTATAACGATGAATTTGAAAAGAATCTGGCGGCATATCTTGGCCCGAGGCACGTGCTTACAACCAATTCCGGCTCCTCTGCGAATCTCGTGGCATTTGCTGCCCTGACCTCGCCCAGGCTCTCCGAGAGGGCACTTAAACCAGGCGATGAGGTCATCACGGTGGCTGCCGGATTCCCAACCACGGTAAACCCCATATTGCTGTACGGCCTGGTTCCAGTCTTTGTCGATGTTGATATCAATACCTTCAATATTGATGCGAGCCAAATCGAATCAACCATAACCGACAAGACAAAAGCCATAATGCTGGCTCATACCCTCGGCAATCCATTTGATCTCGGCGTGGTGCAGGAGATAGCTAAACACCACGACCTCTGGCTCGTCGAGGACTGCTGTGACGCTCTTGGCTCTACTTACAACGGAAAGCTTGTAGGTAACTTTGGTGACATTGGAACCCTGAGCTTCTATCCCGCTCATCACATCACCATGGGTGAAGGTGGCGCTGTTTTTACAACTTCTTCCAGGCTTGACCGCATCATGCAATCCATTCGCGACTGGGGCAGGGATTGTTACTGCGAACCCGGTCAGGACAATACCTGCAAAAAGCGTTTTGACTGGCAGCTTGGTGACCTGCCCCAGGGTTATGATCACAAATATACCTATTCACACCTGGGCTTTAACCTGAAGATATCCGACATGCAGGCAGCTGTTGCCGCCGCACAGTTGGAGAGACTCCCGGGATTTATTAGGAAAAGAAAAGAAAACTTTGAGTACTTGAAGAATGGCTTACTGGATCTATCAGAACATCTCATTCTTCCCCAGCCCACGCTCAATTCTGATCCATCCTGGTTTGGTTTTCCTCTCTCTCTGAGAGAAGATGAACGAAGGGAGATCATCAACTTCCTAGAGCAGAGAAAGATTGGCACCCGCCTCCTGTTTGCTGGCAACCTCACTCGGCAACCCTATTTTGAAGGCAGGGAGTATCGGATCCACGGAGACCTGACGAATACCGATGCGGTTATGCAGCGCGCCTTCTGGGTGGGTGTTTACCCTGGATTGCAGCCAGCGATGCTGGACTACATCATCGAGGCCTTCCACGATTATTATCGCAAAAAGTAAGATCCAACCATGAACCGGCTTTTTGTCCAGTTAACGTTTACTGTTCTGCTGAAGTACATAGGCGATAACGCCAGCAAATAGAATGATTCCCACATAGAACATAAAGGTTGCATAAAAGGGCGTCTCAGCCCTCGCATCAATGCGGATCTTCCATGTTCCCTGAGGCACCATAAGCCCGGTGAGTGCCCCATAGGCAGGAAAGGGTGTTGCGCGAATTTCGCCTGCTGTGGTGCCTGAGTAGGTCGCTTCAAGAATGGTCAGGTAGTTCAGCGAAACCGTTAGCGGGCAGTTTCCCTCACTTTGGACCTCAAGCGTAATTGTTTGAGAATCCAGTGGCGCATTCACGCTGATCACCCTCGAGCGATCACAGGCACTGGATTCAGACAATTCAAGTTCATCCCGCCTGATATCGACATCATCACTTAGAAGCCACATTGTTTTTGGAAGCACCTGATGGAGTTGAGCGCCATGTTGCAGCAGGGTTCTTCCCAATTCCTGGAATGACGATAACCAGACTAGATTAGAACTGAACCAGGCTTCACCAGCAGTTGCAGATCCACTTGTTGTCTGTAGTTGGTCATCAAGAATATTGACGGAGCAACATACATTGTAGAGTTGCTTAAGCGAAGTAAAGGCTGGGTCATTTTCCTGAAACACGAAACTGCTGACAGCAGGATTAAATACTGTTCCCTGAAGACTGGATACAAGTTTTGAATACCGCGCTGCCGGGAACCAATAACCCTCAAGGGTCGAAATCCCAAGATGGATCCCGGTATTTATTCCTGTATCCCTGACATGAACATTAACCTTCGCGCGGGTTAATGAGGAACTCAATTGAGGTTGCTGACTGACGATCTCGGACCTCACCTGTTTGACATTCCCTTCCATCGCGTCCCCGTCTGGCCAGGGGAGGAGGCGCTCGTTAAAGGCTGAGATACTGCTACCAGCGATAACCGCCAGGAAGAAGTAAAAGACAATAGGTTCAAATTGGTTTGGTTTTCTAATAATTGTTATTGTCGTAAAGAGTGTAACCGGCCAGATTATGAATTCTCGCAGCCGAGCAGGGGCAACAACCATGCACAAAAAGATGGCAAATAGTCCAAGGCAAAGTAAGGCGATTCTAGAGTCGACAATTTCAACAGGCTTCTTTCCTAAAAGGTGTTCAAACCGATAAAACAAAACTGAGACCGCTAGCAGTGGAAAGAACATTGAGAATGAAATCATCGACCTTTCGGGGACTCGAAAGCTATCAATCAGGGGGACCAGGAAAGTTAATATTTCCGGGACAGGCGCAATATTCATACTAAAAGTTATTGCGAGGAAAAAGCTGAAGAAAACCGCGATTGAGAGCGGGGCAACCTTCCGGAAGGGAACCAGAACAAGCAACAGCAGCAGCGGCCCAAATGCAAAATTGGTTTCGTGAAGAAAATAGTAATTCTCCCTTGCCTGGATGAGTTCCCGCTCCCAGGGAATTGAACTGATCCAATCGATCGCTGAAGCGGTGGTGTAGCTGAAAATCATGGATTTGCCGCCAATAACTCTGGCAGCATCACTGCTGAGAGCATGAAGTATCATTTCAACAAATCGAGGCATTGAAATAAGGAAAACGCTCAAGACGATGAGGAATGGGAAAACAAGCTCCTTGACGTAGTTTTTCCAGCCCTGAAAATTGATGGCTGCCACACCGAGTATGATCGGCACACCGAATATGGCAGCGTATACCACGACCTGCTGGGCGATGGATGCGTATGCCTGAAACAGGGAGACAAAAGACAGGAACAGCAACGTCATACTCAATCTTTTTGTCTTGTTGGCAAGGACAAGTGCAACCGCTACGTAGAAGGCGTAGGTTCCGAGAATAATAGCGGTATGACCATAAGCGACTTTCCAGCCGAGGAAGGGGGAAAACGAAATAATGGGGATTAGGGCAATCTTGTAGGTGAGGGGAATTTCAATCGAGTCTCTTTTCAACAGCAACAAGGTGAGATCTTTAATAATGTGAAGCCCAAGGGTGGTCTGGAGAACCTGCAGGGTAAAGACTGTCAAGGTCCAGACACCGACCGGGGTCAGGTTCAGGAGCTTCCCTATTTCCATTGCAGGGAATGTTCCATGCTGACCAAGAATTTTTGCACCACCCATGATCGTTGATCGAAATCCAAAACCTTCCCATCCCCCTGGGATGATCAAAAAATCTCTTATGAGAGGAACAGCAAGGAATATAGCGTCATTGCCTGAAGGGTAAAGGGAGGCATTCCAGCCCAGGATAAGCGTCCAGATAGCGAAAACAACGACAATAGAAACAAACAGGTCAAGCAGATCTTCGCATTCAAGTTCCCTTAGCTTGCTTGTTGGCAGTTTTATCATGCGCTTACTATGCAAATTCCAGGAATGTGTGTCACGGGAAAAGAGCCAGGTATGGGAACCATATCTAGGATAATCTATTAGATCTATATGAGATATAATAACTTGTTTGCTGACGTTCCAAATATGAGAGTGAAGATCTGATAAGAGTAGCTGATTATATTTTTAGGCACCTAGCTGACTACGGGGTCAAACATGTATTCCTTCTCACGGGTGGTGGAGCCATGCATCTTAATGATGCCTTAAAAAAGGAGAGTCGCATTCAATTTGTTTGTAACCACCATGAGCAAGCCTGTGCAGTTGCGGCAGAAGGCTATTTCAGAGCGAGTGGGCAGCTGGCTGTTGTCAATGTAACCTCAGGCCCAGGTGGTACAAACGCGATAACGGGTGTCCTGGGTCAATGGCTGGACTCGGCTCCCGCCCTATACCTTTCCGGGCAGGTAAAGTTTGAAACAACCATCGCATCTGACCCTGATAACCCACTGCGTCAGCTCGGAGATCAGGAAATAAATATTGTTGATATCGTAAAGCCGATTACAAAATACGCCAAAATGATTCTCAGCCCTGAAGAAATAGGAATTGAACTTGACAAGGCGATAGGAATTGCAACGTCTGGCCGGCCCGGACCTGTCTGGCTGGATATTCCGGCTGACGTGCAGGGGGCAATGATTGATGAGACCAGCCTGCCTACAGGACCATCCATTGATAAAGAGTCAACATTGGATATGGCTCAATTGTCTGAGGTGGTTGATGAGCTCCAAAAGGCGGAAAGACCCCTCTTTGTTGCAGGACATGGAATCAGACTCTCAAAAAGTGAATCCCTATTCCTGGAGCTTGTTGAGCAACTCAAAATCCCTGTTGTTACAACCTTTAATGGCATGGATTTGATGGCCTCTGACTCAGACTATTTTGTCGGTCGGATTGGAACGCTTGGGAGTCGGGCAGGTAACTTTGCACTGCAAAACGCTGATCTGGTGATCTGCCTCGGGACAAGGAACAATATCAGGCAGGTAAGCTATGACTGGGATTCTTATGCCCGATTCGCAAAGGTCGTCGTAGTCGATATTGATCAAGCTGAATTGAATAAGAACACCATTGCAAGTGACCTGCGAGTTCATACCGATATTGGCGTCTTTCTTGGCCAAACGCGAAAGGCGTTGCCAGCTGATTTTTCCGTCAAGAGCGAATGGCTTGAATGGTGCACAGAGCGGAAAGCAAAATACCCGGTTGTTCTGGATGAATATCGAAAGCCCAATGAGAGCGCTGTTCATCCCTACCCATTTGTTGAATCACTAACTGAAGAACTGGCTGATGATGCGACTGTCGTTGCCGGCAATGGTTCAGCCTGTGTCGTTCTGTTTCAGGCGGCAATAGTAAAGTCAAAGCAGAGGATTTTCTGGAATTCAGGCTGCGCCGCAATGGGGTATGCGCTACCGGCATCTATTGGCGCGGCATTCTCGCACAAGGGAGACATTATCTGCCTAACGGGGGATGGCAGCATCCAGCTCAATCTTCAGGAATTACAAACGATCAAGAAGTACAACCTGCCCATTAAGATCTTCCTGCTGTGTAATGGAGGATACCAGTCAATACGGCAAACTCAGGCAGCCTTTTTTGATAGTGATTTCATCGGTTGCGATGAAGAATCCGGTGTCTCTTTTCCGGATGTTTCAAAGCTGGCAGACCTGTATGACATGAAGTACATCAAGGTGGATTCTACTGTGACCATGAAAGAGACCATTCGCACAGCTCTGTCCGAGGAGGGGTCGCTGATTTGTGAAGTAGTACTCGATGAGGAGTACGTATTTTCACCGAAACTATCTTCACAGAGAATGCCCGATGGCAGCATGCTTTCCAAGCCGCTTGAGGATCTGTCCCCTCTATTGGATCGCGATGAATTCGATTCCAACATGATTTTCAAAGAAGAATCAAAATAATTGCCAAAATCACAGATGGCATAAAATTATTCGTCTTTGACCTCGATGGGGCACTCTACTTTGGTGATCGACCCGCTGACGGTGCGCCAAACCTTATTCAATCCTTGAAAATGGCGGGCGAATTGTCGCTTGTAATGTCGATGCCTGCTTTCCTGATCAGGATCAGCAGATGAGACCTGCCAGTGGTGCGATGGTGGGTGCTGTTACGGGTGCATCTTGCAGAGAACCAGACGATATTGTTAGAAAACCGAATACGTATATACTAAAAAAGATAATGAAAGACCGCGAGGCGAAAGCACACCAGACGCTGGTGATTGGTGATTGGTGATTCATATCAAAGCGACATTGTGATGGCGATCCAAAACAATAGTAAATCCATATTAACTGATGAAAATAGTAAGCATGAAAACCCGGATGTTTTGATCATTAGAAATCTAAGAGAACTTTACAGACATATAGCTGAGGACTAAATGAATATTCTTGAATACGAAATGATAGAAATTCTTAAAAAGTTGCGGGATGAATATGGTGTTTTTGAAATCAAGGCTGAATATGAAAATGAGGGAAGTCGCGATACAGAACTCATGAGGCTAAAGGATATTGCGAGCCGGGTTGATTTGCCTATTATCCTCAAAATAGGTGGTGTCGAAGCCGTTACCGATATGTATAGCGCTCTGACACTGGGCACGAAGGGTATTGTTGCGCCTATGGCAGAAACGGCATTTGCAGCCAGCAAATTTCTGGACGCTATAAACACCTTCATAGCCGAAGACAATCAAAAAGACATAGAGTTCGCCATCAATATCGAAACCATCACGGCTTATCACAATATCGACGAGATACTGGCCTTAAAGAAGCTAGACATCCTCAAGAGCATCACAATTGGTCGAGTCGACTTCACTGCTTCAATGGGCAAGGATCGCACCTTCGCCAACAGTGATGAGATGCTGGAGATGTGCACTGACATATTCAAGAAATGCAGGGACAAGGGACTCAGAACCGCAGTGGGCGGTGCAGTTTCTCCAGAATCAAAGGAATTCCTGACGACGCTGGTCTCACAGAAACTCATCGACAAGTACGAGACCAGAAAAACGGTTTATGAAGCCAGTGCAATCAATACAATCGACGAGGGCCTAAAAGCGGGGATTCTGTTTGAGCTCTTGTGGTTGAAAAGTAAAAGACGTTACTACCACAGAATCAAGGGCGAAGATGAGAAGAGAATAGCAATGCTCGAAACAAGAATTGGGGAGAACCCCTGAGTGGAGTTCACCGCGTGCAGGTTGTGTGGGCGAGCCCTCACTGCAGATCCGATACTGGCGCTTAACGGTATGCCCAGAGCCGCTCAGTTTTATCCAACCGATGAGGAGTTATCTTCTGATAAGGGGATAGCGCTAGATATCTATCAGTGCGGGAATTGTGGTTTGGTTCAACACTGTCTGGATCCTGTCTCCTATTACAAGGAGGTAATCACTGCGACCTCTTTTTCCGAAAAAACCAGGCTAACCCGCCTCGAGCAAATGACTCACCTGGTTACAGCATTCAACTTAAAGGGAAAGAAAGCTCTGGAGGTGGGAAGTGCTAAGGGACACATGCTGGACATAATGTCGGAAGCAGGTATGGATGCCGTGGGAATCGAATTTTCTGCGGAATCAGTAGCGGTTGGCAGAGCAGCCGGAAGAACAATGATTCAGGGCTATATCGGCGATCTGGATCTAGTGGAAGGCGGACCTTACGATGCGTTTATTTCACTCAATTATTTTGAGCACCTACCAGATCCAGCCTCAATTATTGAAAAGATCTATGCAAACACCACGACTGAAGGCGTAGGTTTCGTCACTGTGCCTAATCTGGAATACCTGCTGGAGAGTAATTGTTTGTATGAATTTGTTGCCGATCACCTCTCCTACTTTACTCAGCAGACCTTATCCCATGCCTTTGAAGCACACGGGTTTGATGTTCTTGAATGTGAACTCATCAACGAAAGAAATGATATCGCTATAACCGTCCAAAAAAGAGCGCAACTGGCTCTCACGGACCGGTATTCCGAGATTTTGAAGCTATCTCAGGATCTTCGAAAAACGGTGTCTGATTATGTAGATCAGGGCAAGAAGGTTGCAGTATGGGGTGCTGGCCATAGAACTCTCGCTTTACTGGCCTTGAGCGAGCTTGACGACCTAAGTTTCGTCGTCGATTCCGCAGTATTCAAACACGGAAAACGCACACCGGTCCTGCACCTGGATATCGTAGCACCAGAGCGACTGCTGAAAGGTGAAATTGACCTGATCATTATTATGGTGCCCGGGCTTTATCCCGATGAGGTCTTACAAACCATTAGACAAATGGACATCATAAGTGATGTGGCTATACTTCGCGGAAACCAGATTGATTTTATAGCGGACAAATAGAAACTCGTCTAGGTTCCCAGGTGCAGGAGTATACGCAGGGCCAGGGTCAGTCATACTCAAAACCCGGAAAGGTACTTTTGATCTCATGAAAGCAAAAAACCAAGCCAGGATATTTTCATCAACAAAGACGGCGTTACAGGACGCTGTACCACTGAGGACCCCCTATTCAGTACATATCGATGTCTGCAGTGTGTGCAATTTCAGGTGCAGTTTCTGCTTCCAGTCAAACCAGGCAGCACTGAAGGAAAAGGGCGTCAAACTTGGGTTGATGGACGTTACGCTGTTCAAGAAAATTGTTGATGACCTAACTGATTTTGAAGACAAAATTAGAAAGATAAAAATTGGCAATCATGGTGAACCTACCCTACATTCAAAATTGCCGGAGATGATTGCCTATTCCAGCTCCAGGAATGTTGCTGAAGAAATAGAGATGTTTACTCATGGCGCCAAGCTGAATCCAGAACTCAATTTGGCCATTGTTGAGGCTGGCCTTACGCGAATCAATATCTCAGTTGAGGGTTTAACTGAAGAAGACTATCTGAAGACTGCAGGCACAAAAATTGACATAAAGGAGTTTGTCCAGAACATTGAGCACCTATACAACAACCGAAAGCAGCTTCGCATTTATGTGAAGATTGTCGATGTTGGAATGATAGAACAGGAAAAGCAATTATTCTACGCCCGCTTTGGTGATATCTGTGATGAGATTTTCATCGAAAATGTCGTGCCCCAATGGCCAGAGGCCAATAAGTTCGATGTTGAGACGACCGGCATGTATGGTCAAAAAGTACACGGATACAAGCATGTGTGTCCCTTCCCATTTATGTATCTACATTTTAATCTAGATGGCACAACAAGTGGTTGTACACTCGATTGGAGCAGGGAGGTACTCATTGGCGATGTGAGTAAAGAGTCTGCCAGGGAGATCTGGCAGGGAGAACGGTTGCGGGATTTGCAAATTGAGCTACTGGAGAAAAGGCGAAGCAAAATCAACATTTGCGATAGATGCATGGCACCAATGGTATGCACTGTTGATGATTTGGATGACGACTGTGAACGACTATTGGAACTGATACGTGTGTAGGCAGATCATGAATTGTGGACATATCAAATGAAGATTCTTATCACCGGCACAAATGGCTTCGTAGGGCGAAATCTAAGTGAGTATTATCAGGAGCGATATGAAAATGTCTCCTGCCCCAAAAGAGGTGATCTTGATTTAGTTGATACAGACGCTGTTGAAAATTATCTGGATCAAGATCAATTTGACGTGGTTGTTCACTGTGGTGTGACACTCACATCAGTTGAACAGAACCTGAAGATGTATTTCAACCTTGAGCGATGTTCAAAATCCTTCGGCAAATTGATCTGCGTCGGGTCTGGATCCGACTATGGACCAAAAAATCTTATCCCTCCACTGGTGAGAGAAGACTTTTTTGGCGACTATGTACCAGCAGATATTTATGGATTTTCAAAATATGTTATTGCGAAGAATGTTGAGGACGACCCAAAGAACATTACTAATTTGAGGGTGTTTGGGATCTACGGTAAGTATGAAGATTATACGCGCCGTTTCATTTCAAATAATATATGCCGAGTTCTGGCAGGCAAAGATATTTCGATCAACAGGAATATGCTATTTGATTATCTCTATGTTAATGATTTTTCCAGAATGCTGGAAATCTTCATAAAGAATGATCCTCTGCAAAAATCCTATAATATTTGTACCAGCGACCCAATTGATTTTCTAACCTATGCTGCAATGATCAGGGATGTAGACGGCGGCGATCTAATAATTGAAGTCAAACAAGAGGGGATGAACACGGAATATTCTGGTGACAACACCCGGTTTCTGCAGGAGTTCGGCAACTTTAGCTTCACTGAGCCTGAAGTCGCCATCTCAGAGCTATATGATTGGTACAGGAATACGAGTGGGATTAAGTTTGATCAGATGGAATTAGGATAATCTATGTCAATCAGCCGGTTCGCACAATATTCAGGGCTGACAAAACCGGGAACATTTCACCAACCAGGATCACCTAGAAGGTTACAGTCCTTGCAGAGCTCAGGGGGGGCAAGTGTTGGATCCATCAAGTTTCCACGTAATTCCTTCCAGGTTGGGTGATCAAAAAGAGCCGATGGCTCAGCTTCAAATAGATTACTATTTTCTCCTTCAAGCATGTTATCTGATCCACAACAGATAAAAACCCTCCCTTTCATGTCGACATCAACTCTCTGCCATAGTTGCGCACATCGCTTTTCGATTGTTCCACGCTTAATTGGTGCTGGCCAGATACAAAAGCCTGGTAAAAGTTCATTGAGGCGTGTTTGAAAATCCCTGTATTCAAGGTCGACATCGGAGATCACCTCCTCAGGAATGTTGCTTGCACCAACCGGCCGATAGATGAAAAACCTCAAACTTCTTGCACCTGCATCTCTGACAAAATGAGCCCGTGAGATAATCTCCTCTGCATTAGCGGCTATAAGGCTTCTCTGGAGTACCATGCTCGTGTGAACACGAAATACCTCATTGATGGATTGAAGATCAGACTCCATGTGCTTCTTGTTCTCTTCATATAGGGAAATATTAATCCGGGTAATTCCCGCCTCTTTAAGACCACGAATCCGCTTCTTGAGAAGAATCCCGTTGGTTACCATATTGGTCATATGTCCGCGCTGAGACAGGAACGAGACAATCTCTTCCAGGTCTTTCACAAGGAGGGGTTCACCACCAAGGAGGTCTATCAGCAGGCAATTTTGCAATAAAGGATTGGTAAAGACCTGTTTGACAATCTCAATGGTAGCTTCCTCTTCTCGCCATTTGCCCTTATCCCGACTTTGGCTCATGACATTTTCGGTACTACAGTAGTCGCATCTCAAATTGCAACGTTTGGCAAGAAAAAGGGAACCTATCTGCGGTGTGTATCTCTGTATAGGGGTGTGAACCGTTTTCCTGGAGCAACGATATTTCAAATAATTCCAGATTTTCGGGACTGCCCTGAGCGAGCGGATATTTTTGGACATCTCGAAATAGTAAGCGATATCTTGCATCTAGTGCTCCAGGGAATAAGACATCATAGCCGTTTCACTTATTGCCACTGGCATTGGTCAAGTCCATAAGCTTATCTTCCTTCTTCGCAAAAAGAGTGACTATGTCATGCAGGTTTTTGCGCACTGAAATTTTATCTCCAATGTAGGTACCTTTGAGTGTCTCATATATTTTGAAATAGATACTCTCATGATTATCTCTCGATAGTCGCGAAAATATTGTCTGCAGTTTGAGCCGATGTGGAATGAACTTGTGGTCCACCACAGAAAAGTTATGGCGATGCAAGAGGTGGTGAAGAGATTCAATAGTAAAATAGAAAAGATGCGTCGGTGGAATAATCGCGTAGAAGTTGCCGCGGGTAATCTTTGCATAAAGGCACCCGATGTTGTGAACCTTTATAACTATATGACCACCTGGTTTGAGTAACTTTTCGCAACTGGCGAGAACCCTGGAAGGGTCGGTGAAATGATCTAAGACATCTTGAAGCGTAATGAGATCAAACGGCCCATGATCAAGGGGGTAATCTTCAATGTTTCCAATAAAAATATTCTCACCATACTTTGCTTGCGCAATTTCAGCATAGCGTTGCGATATTTCAACTCCATGTCGCGTCCATCCTTCCATGACATCTAAGAACTGCCCTGCTGAGCAACCAATATCCAGAACACTACCTTTGCCTGGACACAGCAGATCTATTTCGCCGATGAGCTTTTCATAGTAGAAGTTGAGGTAATCAGTGTTGGTATCGGTATATACACCGTCGTCAAATGCTTCTCGATAGACTCGGTTGATTTCTTCTTTGGACAGAATATTCTTAACAAAAACAACAGTGCAGTTGTTGCAGCGATCCAGGGTATATTTCGATTTTTCGTATTTGTTCTTGATATCAGATGAGCCGCAAAGAGGGCATTTGTCATGAAGATTATGCTGCGTCATGCCCTTCGCTCCTTTGATGAAGATTTTAAAGATATTTGTCGAAAACTCAACATCCCTCCTTTCGACCTAAGAACCAAGCGATAACCTCCTAGCATCACAGGCAGCCACTGCATCTCGCTGGACCGTTATGAGTAAGCTATTACTATCGGCATACTTTTCTTCGCAATTGTTCAACTGATTCCTATCGACATCCTTGCAGAATATGTGGGTATTGCCTTTACAGAAATAGGCAACCGCCCACTGGTCATTGAAAAGGACTAATATAGATTGAGTTATGATTACTTTTTGTGGATGATATTAGACAAAATCTAACTGTTAGTCAGAAAAAGAGATCTGTTAAGTCTAGGACCCTTTCTCATCATTGAAACCTATCTAATGGAATCCCTGCTCAATGAATGTACTTTTAGTCTACCCTTTCGCAAACATCGAGTGGAATGACACGCCCGAAGAGCCCCGTATTCCTCTTCACATTACTTATCTGGGTTCGGCTGCTAGTACAGCAGGACACAACGTGCATTTGTTGGACCTAAGAGTTGAGCAGCAAAAACGCAATTTGGAAATGCCTGAGTCCTTTGAATGTGAATCTGTCAGACTACTTACGCAATTGATGCTTGACAAAATTTCCGAGGAGAAAATTGAGTTTGTCGGCATTAACTGCATGTATTCCGGTCTATTTCCCCCACTCGTGCATTTAGCTAAGCAGGTAAAGGCGGCGAATCCGGAGATCAAAATTTCAGTGGGTGGTATCCATCCAACAATCTATCCGAAAGAAATTCTGGAAGAACAGAAAGACCTGATTGATTATGTGGTAATTGGCGAAGGCGAGAAAGCGCTAGTTGATATCTTGGATCACCTTTCCGAAGAGAACCATTCAAAGATCCCTGAGATAGACGGCGTTGCTTGCTACCACAATGGAAAAATAGTCGTAAATGAGAAAACCAATTTTATTGAAGACCTGGATTCTCTCAAATTCCCCAGTGTAAACATGTTGGATATTTCTAATTATTTTACAGACACAACAGGCTGGCACAATCCCAAAGGCGTAGAGATAAAGACTCCTGTTCCGATCCTATCAAGCAGATCGTGTCCTAAACAATGTAACTTCTGCAGTATGCACTTTGTACATGGCAAAACGATTCGTTATCGCTCACCAGAAAATGTCGTCACAGAGATGAAGTACTACATTAATGAGTTTGGCCTAAGGTATTTTAATATTACAGATGACAACCTGACCATCAACAAGAAAAAGCTAATTAGACTCATGGATATGATCGTGAGGGAGAACCTTGATATCCAGTTCTCCACGGAAAACGGTGTGTTCATCCGAACACTAGATGAAGAGGCTGTTGATGCCATGTCAGATGCAGGCCTCGTCCGCCTCCACATGGCGTTTGAAACCGGCTCCGACTATATAAGGAACATAATTATTGGCAAAGGTCTGCTAAACAAAAAGATAGAGGAATTGCGACAAATTTTTACTAAAGAAAAGTACTTTCATATTTATCTTTACGGCTATTTTGTTATTGGGTTCCCCGAGGAAACCGAAGAAACACTGGAAGAAACATATCAACTTATACAAAGTTTCCCACTCGATAACCTATCTCTCTTTTACGCAATTCCATTCCCCGGGACCAGCTTGTATAGCCAATGTGAAAGAGATGGACTATTTATAGGTAACCATTACTACGACCCCAAGTCGCTGGTCAACATGGGATCTGTAGGACAAATGGTGAAGGGGGACCCCAATGTTCAACCCTACAATCTTGAGATATCAAAACTTGTAGCATTTAGAGAAAAGGTGATGAAATATCTTGCGGATACGCGCACTGAAGCCGATGTGCCACCAAGTAGCCCCCTTCGCTATGACCCCAGTAAACCTATTAGTTATACTCAAAGAATTCCTATTGCAATGTCTGCATAATCACCGCGGAATGATAGGAAAATCTACTCAACCGAAAATACCAGCCTCAATCATCATTCAACCGTAAGCGACTAATTGTCTGTAACCTACATTTGGTCTTCCAGCACAATAAGTCGGTGACCGTCTCATCGGGGATGCCAACAAAATATTGGCAAGTTAAACAACGATGTAAAACCTCGCTATTCCGAGGCACAGATCATAAAGCTGTTAAAGGAAATAGAAGGTCGTCGACAAGCGAAAGGCATTTGTCGTGAATACGGCGATGCTACCTACTACAAATGCATCCGCTATTGACGATTCTGTTTGAAGTGTGGTCTATTGATTCGATATCTCAATGAGCTTAATACCAAGATGGATAACTCAGAAAAGAGGAAAAAGATCAGTGTTGTGACCCCCTGTTTCAATGAGGAAGCCAACATTGTTGATGTACATCAGGCAATCAAAGAAATAAGGGACCTACACCCCCAATACGACTGGGAGCATCTTTTTATCGACAATGCTTCCATCGACAGAACCGTAACACTTTTGAAAGAAATTGCCGCCCAGGATAAAGATGTCAAAGTCATTGTGAACATCAAGAACTTCGGCATCATACGATCCCCCTATCACGGATACCTGAGTGCAGAAGGAGATGCGGTCATCGTGTACATGTGTGACCTGCAGGACCCACCCGAACTTATTAGTGATTTTGTCAAAAAATGGGAAGAAGGACACAAACTGGTGGTGGGCGTAAAAAATTCGAGCGAAGAAAATCCATTCATGTTCCTCGTCAGGAAAATATTCTACGCTATCATGGATCGAATTTCGGAAACTGATCACATCAAGAACTTCACCGGATTTGGTCTATATGACAAATCCCTTATGGATATTCTAAGAACCTTAAGGGAGCCATATCCATACTTTAGAGGTCTTGTTGTGGAATATGGGGAAAATAGAATCGAAATTCCCTATACACAAAGAACACGAAAAAAGGGAAAAACAAAAAACAATTTTTATACCCTGTACGATTCAGCCATGGGAGGCTTTGTCGCCAATTCCAAGGTTCCCCTTCGCCTGGCAAATTTTCTTGGCTTTGGAGTAGCATTCGCAAGTTTGTTGATTGCCTTTGGCTACCTCATCTACAAGCTCGTTTACTGGGACAGCTTCCAGCTTGGGGCTGCACCACTTGTTATCGGTATGTTTTTCCTCGGCGCAGTACAACTCATATTCATTGGGATTATCGGTGAGTATGTCGGCGCTATTCTCACGGAAATAAAGAACCGGCCGTTAGTCATAGAAAAAGAGAGGATCAACTTCGATTGAGTTCTTTCTATGCTTCAAAGCAAACCCCTGTTGTAGAGAAATCATCATGATGTCGCTAGCCCAAGAACCTGCGCCATGATCCTCACTGAGCATATTTCCAAACACTGGGTTGTCATCAGGTATCTTATTGCCGGGGGCTACAACACGATATTTGGATTTGCCGTTTTCTCCGGCCTCTTTTTGTTGTTGGAACACCAGCTTCATTACATTTTTATCGCGATCATCACCCAGGTTATTGCCATCACCAACGCATTTCTTGTTTATCGTTACCTTGTTTTCAAATCCAGCGGCAACATCATCCACGAATACCTCAAAACCTATTTGGTGTATGCCGTGTCAGGTGTGCTCAGCATCCTATTGCTCGCCCTATTGGTTGAGTTAGCAGGCCTGCACCCAATTCTTGGCCAGTTTCTAGTCATAGTCGCAACGGTCATTGTCAGCTATTTCGGCCATAGTCGTTTCACCTTCAAGCAACCCCAGGAATGAAAGATTCCAGGCCAGCGGCTGTCAACATTCAACCAGTCTCTCAAAGGCGCCTTACGCAGATACAATTCACCGTACTCATCCTGTTAACACTTGGCGCCTACCACCAGGTCAGCGGACATCACTTCGTCTGGGACACGATTCCGTTCGTGCTTCAGAACCCATGGCTTCAGGAAATGAACTGGAGCAACCTGGTTTCCATCTTTATCGAGGCCCATCGCGCCAACTGGCAGCCAATGGTGTGGCTATCGCACAGCCTGGACTTTCAGATGTTTTCGCTGGATTCCGGCAAGCATCACCTGGTCAACCTGGTCCTGCACACCGCAAACGGTATCCTGGTCTACCTGCTGATTTTTTCCCTGACCATGCAGGCCAAAACACTAAACCTCTCAGAAAGACAGTGGGCTGCCTTTGTCGGTGCATTGGTATTCGCAATCCACCCGCAACATGTTGAATCTGTAGCCTGGGTGGTTGAACGCAAAGATGTGCTCTATAGCCTGTTTGCCCTGTTATCCCTGCTAACCTACCTGCGGTTGCACAAGCTTGCCTCGCCCTCAAGAAGTGACAGAGCCTTACCGTTTGTTTTGTTTGTTTTTGCTATCACATCCAAACCCATGGCTGTCACGCTACCGGTTGTCCTGCTGCTGCTGGATTTCTATCCACTGCATCGATGTAACCTCAACCGATGGGATCTATTGAGAGCAATAGTCGAAAAATGGCATTACTTCATCATCTCCCTGTGCGTCGTACTAATCACACTGAATACCCAGACCATGTCTATGCCAACCATGGAGCAATTACCTCTATGGGCAAGATCCCTGAATGCCCTGGACAATTCATGGTTCTATATTGCCCACTATCTGCTCCCAACCCAGTTGTCTCCCCTGTATCCTTACCCCGATGCCACAGAAATAATTTCACCCGTATTCTGGATTGACGGTGCGATCTTCCTGCTAATGTCTACAGCCATATGCATTGGGCTCTGGCGGAAGAGTATCCGTTGGCCTGCGCTCCTGCTCCTCTTTTACCTGATTACCCTTTTACCGGTTTCGGGAATCATCCATGTGGGGCCGGCAAAAGCGACGGACCACTATACTTACCTCACGACCCTTCCCCTGAACCTGATAACAGGCATTGGTATCGTCTTCGCGATAAAGCGCCTGAAAAGAATTCGAGCGGCATTAGCGGGGCTGATGGCATTTTATTGCCTGTTCCTGCTGCTGATCACCTATCAGCAGGTTAGCTACTGGAACAACCCTCTTTCTCTGTGGAGCCGTGTCATCCAGTTGCATCCAACATCAGCCCTGGCGCACAGGAACCTGGCGGGCGCCTACTATTCTATTGGTGAGGGAGCGAGGGCACTGGAACACGCCGAACGAAGCCTGCAATTGGGCGGGCCTGCTGAAGACTATGTAAAGCAAATGCGGGAGGCAGTTGAAGCAAAGTAGTACCCCGATTCAGTTATGGCTTTTTCACAGCAACCTGAGAGAATGCTTCTTTTTATTCAGGCTCTACAGATGCAGCGAACTGATCTTCAGGTACTCCTCCTCACAACCGTGATCATATGCACCAGTATGAAGGCCAGCGCCAGTGATTCAATCGAATTTGCCAGAGATGTCCTGATAGTCGATACCCACATTGATGTCCCCTACCGCGTCTACAGGCATCCTGAAATTGATGTAACCGTATCAGATGAAACTGGTGACTTTGACCTGCCCAGAATGCAGGCGGGCGGGCTCAACGCTGCCTTCATGTCGATTTTTATTCCTGCTTCCGTTGACGAGGCCGGTGGCGCAAAAGCGCTGGCCGACGATCTCATCAATCTGGTACACGGTATTGTTGCTATAGCCCCGGAGAAACTTGCTATCGCCACCTGCGTTGCCGATATCTACCGGCATCAGAAAGCTGGTCTGGCATCACTGCCTATGGGAATTGAGAACGGCGCACCCATCGAGGGGAACCTGGACAATGTCAGCTACTTCAGAGAGAAGGGCATTCGCTACATCACCCTCGCCCACTCTAAATCCAATCATATTTCTGATTCTTCCTACGATACCAATGAGCACTGGGGCGGCCTGTCCGATTTTGGCAAACAACTGATTCCCGCCATGAACGACCAGGGCATTATGGTAGACATCTCCCACCTGTCTGATGCTGCCGCATGGCAGGTACTTGAAGTCTCGAAGACACCGGTCATCGCCTCTCATTCTGCACTGAGGCATTTTGTGCCCGGGTTTCACCGGAACATGACAGACGAGATGGTAAAGGCTGTAGGGAAAAATGGCGGTGTTGTGCAAATCAACTTTGGCAGCAGCTTCGTAACTGCAAAGGCAAGAACCTGGATGAATGAACTCATTGCCGAGATCAAGGTATACAAGGAAGAAAACCAACTGGATGATAAGGACCCTACTCTCACCGACTTTCGTAAACAGTGGGCAGTACAACACCCCTTTCCTTTCGCAGGCTTGTCCGACGTGCTCGATCACATAGGCCGGGTGGTGGATCTAGCTGGTATTGACCATGTGGGTATTGGCTCAGACTACGATGGCGTGGGCAAGACGCTACCCGTTGATCTCAAGGATGTGAGCAGCTATCCAAATCTTGTCCTCGGTTTGAGAGCCAGGGGTTACCCTGATGAGGATATCGCCAAAATTCTTGGTGGAAATTTTATGCGCGTCTGGGCGGTGGTTGAGAAATATGCTGTAGAAAGAGGTTACCCGGTGCTTTGTAGCAGCAGTTAGTAGTTTTCCAGGCGCCCTGCTATGGCCTGCGGCAATGCAAGCAGCAGCAGAAACAGCGCCGCATTTGACGGAATCTGCAGATTGAAATCCGCCCCTGAATGTATCAACAGCGATAGGGTCCCCATCAGGCAACCAAAGGCAATCCCCCGGGCAAACTGGGACTCCTTGTTCCTGAGCAGGCGAATCTGTACGGCAATGCCAAACGCCACGATCACCACCAGGGGCAAAACACCGATAACACCGAGCTCCACCAAAAACTCAAAGTAATCATTCTCCGCATTGGTTACACGAACATCGACCTCCTGTTGCCGGTACTGCGGGAAAATGTACTCGTAGGTACCAGCTCCTGTTCCTGTCTCGACTACTGCTGTCCCGAAGCAGATTTGTCACCTTGATCCTAGACCTGATCGTACTGCAAGGTATTGGCAACAAAGTTCGCCTCCTGTGGGAAGGCGCTTTTCCTCCATCAGAACAGGTCCTGATTGTCTATGAGAAAAACTCCCGGTGGTGGTTGCCCTGGATCTATTTTCTTCGAGTATTTGGAATCAGGCCAAACCGCCATAAAACTGATACGGAATGAATACGGGCAACCCTTCGCCGCTAAGCAGAAAGCCTATAGTTAGCTCCCTCCGTGGTTAGCCCAATGATACTATGGCAAGTGTGCCTCAACTCGCCCTACTCAGAACAACGTTCACAAGGACATTCTGAAGCTGCGACCCGCAGATAATCAAAAAATTTGCTAGTCTATATTACTACTACATATGAACTATCAATTGCCGAGATTTCCTTATTACATTAAAAAAACGATTAGCGGTTACGCTGCCAGCCGGACCCCGGGTTACAGACACGGCAGATAGATTGAAGTGGGCGGAGGACAATGGTTTCCCAGATGCCTGGTTTGGCGATTCCGGTGCACCAGACAGCCTGACGCTAATTGCCGCCCTCGGTCAGTCAACCAGCAGCATACGCATTGGCGTCGCTGTCACCCCCGTTTATACAAGGTCACCATCCATTCTTGCGGCGACTGCCAACGTCATTGAACAGCTGATTCCTGGACGCTTTGTGCTTGGCATTGGATCTTCCAGCCAGACGATCATGGGACAGTGGAATGGGATCCCACTGGATAAACCACTCACACGGGTTAAAGAGACCGCACAGCTAGTAAAGATGATGCTGAAGGGAGAGAAAACAGACTTCCAGGGTGAGACGCAGTCCAGCCGGGGCTACCGACAAATGCCACTTGAAAACCCACCACCCGTATACATCGGAGCCCTGCGCAAGAACATGATTGAAATGGCTGCAGAAGTTGGTGATGGCGTCGTATTCAATCTTTGGCCGAAAGGAGCATTGCCAAAGATGATAGAGGCCGTCAAAAGTGGGGCGAAGCGTGCAGGAAAGGATTGGCAGGAGGTAGAAGTTGTCAATCGCGCTATGGTCCTTTGTACCGATGACAAGGAGTACGGTAGAAACCTGTTCAGAGCCGCCTTTGCGCCCTACTACGCTACACCTGTTTACAATAAATTTCTTGCCTGGACTGGTTACGAAGAGGCTGCTGCAACCATAAGAGAAGGCTGGGCTGAGAAAAACCGCGAAAAAACTGGGGGCGCTCTAACCGACGAGTTGATTGATGAGATCGCCATCATCGGAACTGAAGATGAAATTCGGGAGCGCATTCAGGAAGATGCCGACGGTGGCGTGCATACGCATATTATTGCGCCAATGGCAGCTAGTCCCGAGGACCTCGAGCGAACTTTCGGGGCCTTTACAGCAGACAAATTTGAACTCAGGTAGTACTAAATCCCGTAGTTCTATCCCCTGATTTCGGTTGTTTAAGGCCAGCGAATATGGCCTACTATTAACGTTAAGGCCTTAGGTCCTTAAACCCACGAAACAGATGCGGAGAAGAGTCGAGCTATGTTGATCGTCGCCAGTGTGGTTGCAGTTGAAGCGGATAAGTGTATTGGCTGCAAGGCCTGTGATCGCGTTTGTCCTACTGAAGCAATAATTACGGTCAACAAACTGGCGGTTGTAGAAGAATCAGCCTGCACAGGATGCAACAAGTGTATTGAAGCCTGTATGGACCATGGTGCAATCAGCCGCAAACGGCTCGAAAAACCAGTGTGGTTGCGCGTAGATCTGGAATCACAACCTGAGGAGAAAGTCGCTGAGCTGTGCGCCGGAGCCAGGCTTCATCCTGCCCAGTCCATCTGTCCCTGTACAGGTACCCGTGCCAGGGAAGTTGCCGTGGCAATCCTCAATGGTGCGACAACACCTGCTGAGGTATCCATTCAAACGGGTGTTCGTGGTGTATGTTCCATGTGGTGTACATCCGCAGTATTGAGGCTGCTGAGTGCTGCTGGCCACTCGACTGAAAGCAATCCAAAGAACTGGCGTTTGTATCCCGATGGTGTTGGGCCAAGCATCTGGAGCATTCCCGATTCCGTTGCAGATAAGTATCCCGAGTACCGGTTAAGAGAAAGCCGCGATGCACTTAAGAGCGGCGACCTTGAACTCGTTGGTTTTCCCAACATTCGACAGGAGAGTGAATAATGAGATTTGCCAAGGCTGTCACCCCCCCGCATCAACCTGAATCAAAAATGGGCTTCAATTTACCAGCCATGCGCGGTGCTGAACTGCCCGACTTGGTTTCCGTTGACGTTCAGGATTTGTTTCCAGATATTCTGGATGCCATACACAACTATGGTCAGGATGTGGCGCCTGTACGAAAGGCTGCCGAGGATGCCCTGGCTAATGTGGACTTTTCACGAATCAAAGCGACCGATTCAGTCAATGTACTCTGCTCTGAACACGGGTTCGGCATGATGGGCGGCACCGCTTACGCCGAGATTCTAAAAACAATTCGTGACATGGTTGTTGAGAAAACCGGGGCAACGAAAATAAAACTGGGGTTTGCATGCGGACTTAACAGGGTGGAAGCGCTGGAGATTCTGCCCGAGCATGGGTTGGACAAGCACTATGAAGGTCAGACATTTCAGTTCGGCCCTTACGACAAGGGTGTCCCCATAGATACCGAGATCGGTCGCCTATACGGAATCGGTATTGCCTTTAAAGCTAACAAGATTATTCACGTTCATTACGATGACCCCCGGGAACTCCACTTTCATCGTCTCAATGGCAGGGCAATGAAGGCATTTACGATGAGCTACGCGCGACTTGAAACGCGCTCGGTCTATCACACCCAGTTTCCAACACAATCGGCCAACATCGTCCCGCGCCTGATATACGAATCAGATTTTATCCAGAAGAAGTTTGCATTCAGCACAACCCTCTCTACTTCCCCGGCGGGGGTGATTGGCGTTGAGGCGAACAACAGCTTGATTGAACTGGATAAGGTATTAACTGAAAGGACGCTTCGCAACTATGGCAAGCTGGTTAAGCTGTTTGAAAGCCTCGATGAATGTATCGTTGTAATCGATGGTCATCGCTGGCTGAACTATTCCCACGCAGGCGGCATGACCAGTTGTAATCTCTTCTTTGGTCCCCAGGACTATCTTGACCTGGATCTCAATGTCACTCGAAAGAATCAGACTTCCGCTGTCAAAGCCATCGTTATCAACTATATGTGGAAGCAGGCCTTCGCCATGTCCGAGATTCCGGTTATTTCCGCTCAACCAAGTATCAGCCGTCTGTTCCAGCGGCGCGGCGTAGAAAAGCAATTTTACGCCTGTGAAGGCCTGACCGAAGCGATGGAAAAAGCTTATGAGGTTACCGACACCCGCAAGGTAATTGTATTCGATGGAACATATGGAGCAATTAACTGCTCGCCAGAACTGGCAGAAGAGTTCATCACTAAAGCGCCCCAGGTTTCTGAAGAAGTGGAACAGGTACACCTGCCCAAATGGCTGAAGCAAAGAGGGCTTGTCCCCGCTCATTGAGCCCACATCAATCAGGCTTATCTCCAGAATCAGTAGTGACAATATGGAAGAGTTCGAACTTCTTGAAAAAACGGAATTGCGTATTGAGAACCTAGGTCTGCAGAACGTCAACCTGACTGACGTGGCAAACGCCGTTGCTGATACCCTGGAAATCAATCGTGATGAAGTCCTCGTGATTGATGCCCGGGGGAGCCTGCTTACTCTCGACATCATGCGTGATCAAATGCGCCCAAGTTCACTAGTTGGGAAGCAGCAAGTTCTTTTTTCAGCACTGGGCAAGGTAGCCGGGGTTACGATCACCGATGAAACAACTTTATGCTCAGAGGGTATTTTGGGCTGGATTCTTGTCGATCAGAAACTAGGAGAACGGTCTCTAACACAGGGACAGCAAATAGCAGCTAATATTCGATCTACCATTGCCCGGCGAGTTATTGTTTTTGCCACCGGCCCCGAAGTCATAAGTGGAGAAATTGAAGATACGAACACACCGACCATTGCTGCAGTACTTACTGGTGAGGGCTATCGCGTCACTGCCGGCGGGCCGCTTGATGATGATATCGATACAATAGCGGGTGTGCTTAGAAGTGCAATAGAGGACCGGGGGTTTGGCATCGTGATTACCACCGGCGGCGTCGGCGCAGAAACCAAAGACAAGACTGTTGAGGCGCTGGAAATGCTGGACACGGAGGCATCAACACCCTACCTGGCGAAATTTGAGAAGGGCCAGGGACGGCATGCCAAAGATGGTATTCGTATCGGTGTTGCAAAAATGGGAGATGCGTTACTGGTTGCACTGCCTGGCCCTAACGATGAAGTGGTTATCAGCATTCAAGCGCTGGTCGAGGGTCTGGCCGCTGGCGAAGGAAAAGAGCTGCTCGCAGAGAGGATCGTGGGGGTGCTGAGAAAGCGCATGTCCGATTTTCATCGGAAACAAAAGCACGAGACCAGGGGACATAGTTGATGACAATAAAAGTGCTTGCTTGTAAATGCGATAGAGAGCAAGCGTGATACGTCGTCAAAACAATCAAAGTCTTTATAGAAAGACCACTCGACTATTACTGAGCGAACCAACATGTCGACAAATCAACATAGTTCGCATTCTCTGAGCCAGGCACTCTTCGGTAGTACACCAGGCCTTAAGGAGTGTTTTCTTGAGGCTGCCGAATCAGGGTTGATTGCAGGTCTTGAACTGCTTGGCCAAAACTCCCACCTCACGTCATTGAAGTGGCAGGCGCTACTGGAAGACGGTATGAGCGTTACGGAGGGGACTCGAATTATTCATGCCGAGGGTAGCGCGGCCGAACTAGATAGCGCCGAAGACTATCTCCTCGGACCACTTGGGTTCGCCAGCGGCATCGCGACGCGAGCAGCATTATTCAAGTCCGCCTGTCCGCCAGGCCTTTCGCTGGCCTGCGGGGGCTGGAAGAAGTTACCCGCAGCGATGAAACCACTTCTTCGGGAAGGTTTGAAAGTTGCAGGTATTCTCCCAAGGCTGGTGGATGGAGAGTTCGTCTATATCGGTAAGAATGGCGTCAAACTGCTAGGGGGGGTCGCCCCCGCGATCGAACAGGGACAGTCAATGGATCATGGCCCGGTGTCCATTCAGGTTTCAAGTGTTGAAGAATCGCTTTTTGCAGCCGAGGCTGGCGCTGGAATTATTATGGTGGATACTGCAAAAATCGAAGACTTGCGAGCAGTAAATAACGCACTCGTAGCAAACAACTTCAGGCATTCTACCGTTCTGGCATTCGGTGGTGGTGTTCAACTGGATCAACTGGATGATATTCACTCCGCTGGTGCGGACACTGTCGATATTGGCAGAGCGATTCTGGATGCACCCCTGTTGGATCTACGCATACGAGTCGTATAGCAAACTGGTTGCATGATTTGAGTTGGGCTTCGGACATGGTGTGATTCTTTCGCTTCCAGCTTACGCTCGAAGTCTAAATGTATACAATGGATAACAAAGACAATCAGGCAAAAGAGGAAGTTAAGATGCTGAAAACAACGCTATCAGACATGTTGGAAATCGAGTACCCCATTATTCAGGGCGGAATGGCCCCATGGGCTACTGAAAGGTTGTGTGTCGCCGTCTCTAACGCAGGAGCCCTCGGCATAATTAGCAGTATCGGCGTTGGTATGCCGCAGGCAGCACCGGTCGCCCTGGCAGACGACCCAGACTGGAAGGACAAGAGCCCCTATGAACTGCTGCGGGCGGTCCTGCAGTGGGCTACTGAGCAGACGGCCGAAAAGCAGGGAATATTTGGGGTGAACGTGCCCCTGGCTGAGGAGTTCGGAGAAGTCGTTGAGGGGTTGATCAGAGCTACTATAGACGCCAGAAAGGAAGATGAGGATACCGCGAACAGGCTGAGGGTGATTATTACGTCTGCTGGAAATCCAGCCCCCTGGGCGAATCTGATCAAAGAATCGGGCGCCCTGTGGTTTCACGTTGTACCCTCCGTCGCCCATGCAATGAAGGCAGAACAGGCTGGCGCTGATCTTATCATCGCCTCCGGCCGAGAGGGTGGTGGCCATGTTGCCTTCGAACCTGTGCACAGTATGGTACTGCTCCCTGCGGTCGTTAACGCCACCAGTTTACCGGTTGTAGGTGCAGGGGGGTTCTGTGATGGTTCTACCCTTGCGGCTGCCCTGTCGATGGGTGCCGTCGGTATTCAAATGGGAACTCGCTTCATCGCTACTGAGGATAGTGACTTTCCGGAAATATGGAGGCAGAAGATACTGACGTCCAATGAGAGGGGAAGCCATGTGGGAATCTCTGTATTTGGCCCGGCGAGATATCTAAAAAACAAAATCTCCCAACAGCTCTATGAATTATACAACCGGGGCTTTCTAGAAGGCTACAAGGAAGGCACGCGTCTGGAAGGTCGCGGAATGCAACAGCTGTCAAAAAGCAGTGACCCTGACGAATGTGTGTTTCTGGGGGGTGAAGTTGCAGGCAGAATAGAACAGATGCCAACTGTTAGGGAGCTGATAGAGGAGATCTGCGGCGATGCGGAAACGGTCATCCGCAAGTTGCCGAAACTCGTTACTGAATCTTGATATTAGTACCAGGTTTCCAGAACCCAGAGACAGTTTATCCATATCCGTGATTTACCAGACGACCTGGGGAAAAGCCATCATCACTGAATCGAGCATTTTGCTGGCTACATCACGTGCGTTGAACGTACCATCACAGCTAAATGCGATCCATCGGCTCGGGCAATCCAATCCTGTATCAGCGATCAACTTGTCCAGGTAGACCATACAGTTCCCATAAGTATTGTCCTGAACAAGGGTTCGTAAAACCGTGGCATTTTCTACCCAACCAGTATCTGAATATGCAGGCTGCACAAGTCCCAGCATTAACAATATTTTGGCCAGTTTTTTCCTCTCATCCTCCATTTGTAGAGTTCATTCGTCTGTATTCCTCGTAGCGCCACCAGGAATTTGGCTCACAGCCTGGACAGTCAGCCGCATCTGTTGGGTCTGTACCAAACTCCGTTTCCAGGTTATCACCTACGCCATCACCGTCTGAGTCAGCAGACTCGGTGGGATCGTTTGGAAAAGCATCTGCATTGTCACCGACACCATCACCATCTGAATCAACAGATTCACTAGCATCGTTTGGAAATGCATCTGCATTGTTACCAATGCCATCATTGTCAGTGTCTAAGGTCTCAGTCGGATCCAGTGGGAATGCATCATTGAGATCCAGGACACCGTCGTTGTCATCATCCGTATCCACACTATTAATGATACCATCCCCATCGGTATCCAGACCCAAAAAGGCTGAAATTCCAACAACGAGGCTGGAGTTATCACCATTGTGATTAATAGTTAGTGAGCCGGAATAGTTTCCTCGTGGTTGGTTAGTTGTATCAAGATCTAAACCGAAAGTGAATGTCTCACTAGGACCAATGGATGTACTACTTAGGTTCGTCGACAATTCCGTTCCTGATGGGGCTACCGAAGTGATGGTGACTACGCGATTGCCCTCATTTGTTATTGTGAACTCAACAGTGCTCTGCACACCAATTGATAGATCTCCCAATTCGCGGCTCATTACATCAGTCGTAAGTTTTGCTGTTATATTTAAGTAAGCATTTCGGTGAGCTTGCCCGAAACCGCTTTGAAAAGGAGTGAGCCACATCTGTGAGTTAGCTATGGACTCGTAGGTATCGTTAAGATCCATTTGCCACATGGTGGTTGAAGTGTCGTCTTGCGACTGAAGTGCGATAGCTACATCCTCCCCAATGAATGAGGGGATACCGTATGCACTTACTCGATTTTCACCAGTATTAGTAGCTAATGCAGCGGTTGTTGTCCGTGTTGAGGCATCATAAACAAGCACCATTGATTCTGCCTTTCCATCTTGTTCATAGTTGCTCCAATCTAAGTAATCAAACGTGTAAACATCGTTCCTCGTATTTGAGAATCTAGGAAAGCCAATATCAATATTGGGATCCGCAGATGAAAAGGGGTAAGTGAATCTTTTTGTACCTGTATCGTAAATACCTATAGACCAAATTTCTTGACATGCATCACTTGGCACAGGTCTACAGACTTTATAATCAAATACCAAATTCTGCCCTGTGCTATCAAAGTTCACTGAATCCACAAGTTGAACGTCGTTACCTTCACCACCCACCGAATAGTCAGGACCCTTTACAGTAATCAATTCTGACGAGCCAGAATCGGAATTGTAAATCCATATCTGGTCAGTTGAGAAATAGCCACTACTACTAGTCACGAGAGCTAATTTGCTGCCATCCGGACTTTCACCCATACTATTAACGCCATTGATTTCCAGAGTTATATCACTCCATTCAAAGAGGGGTGTTGATCGGACTTTTTCATCAATGCCTAAGTATCTAACCCAAAGATACCCCCCTTCCGACGTGTGCACAGTTGGCTTTACTCCTTTTGCAGGGACATCATTTAGCGGGCCATACATTAGTGAAGGCAGATGCCCCGTAAATGGTTGATTTATTGTTTGCACATATACGTCATATTCTTCACTCCATAAACTGTCCATCGTTCCATCTCTGGGAACTAAATGCACCAGCACATCGTCACCAGAACTCAAACTGAGATGGCTAGATTCTCCCTCTTTCTTGACCACTGTGGCCTGTACAACTCCCACTTGATTCCAGGCTTCAGACACAGCCAAAGCTTCCACACTACCTGCTCCGTAGCGCGATTCTGCTTCCAAAATCATGGTTATCGCGGAATCAATAAATTCGGCGTCCTCTGCCAGCTTCAGCAAAGTCGCATAAGCGAGTATTTCGGTCTTTTCCTTCCCAATACTTGTACCAGTTCCTTCTAGCGATAATCCTTCAGCGATCAAATATAACGCACGATTTTGGATGCCACTATTGGCATGCACACCTCCATGATCAATATCCAATGGAAGGTTGAGATAGCTGCTAAAGTGCTCCGGGTCGCCTTTGCTAGAAGGGTTGGACATACTTCTCAGATAGTTGTTCCCACCAAATAACTCTTCCCCCATATACCAGTCATCCCGATCGACCATCATTCCAAAAAAATCTGCAAAGGATTCGTTTAAAGCTCCAGATTGGTTTTGATATTTGAGATTAGATGAATGCCTCACTACTCCGTGTACAAATTCGTGAGCTGCTACGTCTTTTGCGACAGCAAGATTAGAAAAAACTTCCCCAGCTCCATAGTACATTCCCCCTTCCGACCAGTATGCATTGTCCACGGACTCGCCGGTCATATTTACGATTGCAATGAGGCCAGCGCCGTCATCATCGTAGCTTGAGCGATTATGTGTACTTAGAAAATAGTCATAGCTCTCTTGTGCATTGTGATGTGCGCTCACTCCTGCCTGATCCCATCCTGAACTAGGCGAGGAAGAGCTTATGTAAGGATATGAATCACTAATATCCCAGTTACCAATTTTGGTGTCGGTTCCGTCGGGAAACGAAATATCTCTAAGCAGATATATTCCATTTTGTTTGTATGAGTTGAAGTTTCTCATGACACCTTGCAGGTCTGTGCCAGAACTAGCGATAGAAGCGTGATAGAACTGAGGTATCTTTGTGATCAGCTTTTGAGTAGCAGGAGAGAAGTACATCTCCCACTTCCTTTGATCTGGCAGTACTGCAATAGCTTTGTACGCATGCATGGGGATATTTGCCATTATAAATATCCCTTCTTCAAAGGTCGTCAAGGTTGGTGGCACTGTTTCTATATTTTTCAAATGATCGATAACAAGAGTTGAAATTTGCTCCCGGTTGAGTTTTGCGTCGACATCAATTGGAGCTGATATTCCACGAAATTTCCCAGTAATCGACTTGACAAGGTCTCCTTCTACTGTAACCACCATTTCTCGACCCCAAACGGGCAAATTTTCGTACTCCCTAGCAACGCGAACGATTGACTCGCCCAACGGGGTTACCTGTATTGGCTTGCTCGTAAGGATTTTTTCGTAAGCGCTAACACCAAATAAATCAGGATGATTGGCGACCAATTCTGCAGACTTAAATGCTACCTCCGCAGACGTATTGGAATTAAGGTCCAACAAGAAGCTACCTGTCACAGCTCGTAGGTTACTTGAGTTGTCAAATCTTAGCTCGGGCTCTAGGCCAGTAGAATTCAACTCCGAAAGTGAAACTAGGTCAGCCTGTATTTTCTTACTCAGAACAATTGGTTGAGAGTTTGATATTTCTTCCATCGATGCCAATGCTTCGGTGTATCGTTGGAAAGCGGCCTTGATGTCGGTGAGAGATGTTCCTTTATTTGAAGAGGTTGATACTTTTCGAGCCCAGCTGCTTCTGCGCGCCTCTGTCGTGGCTGCGGTTATTGGGCGTGGTTTTGACCCCGTGCCTAAAAGTTTTTGGTCTATTTGCTCAAGCGCTAGTTCATTTTGCGATGAATATGATTTTAGTAGACTAGCAAACCCAATAACCGCAATAACAAACGCCAAAAGATACGAGGTGGGTGAAATTTGTTTTATGCGGTTCATGGCCGGTTAGTTTCTATATGCTCTTCGGATGGTCTAAGAACACTACGGCACCAAGACCAGCGTCACCGGCAACAAGAAGGAAACGCTCCCGCAGTAATATCAAACAACGCATTCTAACGTCTCAGTTTACTTTCTTGCAGGGAAGTTGTGGAACTGTGATATTGCATACCTGGCAGGACAATCCCTCCATTAATCAT
>Ga0187833_10000523_pt1 | contig 44354 bp, 37 predicted proteins | sample ETNtaG_37_FD_167968 | JGI IMG/M metagenome (GOLD analysis project Ga0187833, IMG submission 167968) | Marine microbial and viral communities from oxygen minimum zone, Eastern Pacific Ocean - ETNP2014_SV_400_PacBio MetaG (Illumina Assembly) | ecosystem: Environmental > Aquatic > Marine > Hypoxic...
AATGGAAGTGAATTAACAGGAACCTTTGGTCAAAATACCACAAGTCTAAACACAACTATTAACTTTACAGCTGGAACTCATACTATTAAAATAAGCGTTAATGATACTTTAGGAAATATCAGGAATAGCAGTGAAATTACATTTACGCAGACTGGACCCATCTTATTTAGTAATATAAATACCAGCTTAGAGTCCTATATTGAAAAAGTCTTTAACACTAACCTAACAAATGTAAGCATAAGAATAAAAGATGCCACCTTAGGAACCTATGCGGATACAACCACCACAAATGAGACAACAAACACTTTTGAAATCCTGTACCAGGTAAATGGCAGTATAAACATTTCGTTGACAGAAATAAATGGTTCAGCCCCTAACTGGGATAAAATAAACTTTACGCCTATCATAAATGATACAAGGACAGCAGCAGGCATCCAAAACAACTGGACAAATACTGTACTGAGTTCAGTAGTGTTTAATAATTCGCTAGAAGAATTTATAACCAACAATAACTCATATTATGGAGTTGTTTTGCTGCCACTAAATGATTCTGATAGGACACCTCAAGGTCCAGAGTTCTGGTGGATTGAGAATGAAGGTACTTTGACAACACGAACTAATATAAGCCAATGTACATCAGTATTTACAAGAACAACTACAACACCATGCTGGAATTATACCGGTAATGGTAAAACAATCATACAAGTACCTCACTTTAGTGCGATTTTGGCAGTAAATGATTCAACTGCACCAACAATAACAGTGAATACACCTAGCAGTAGCATTGGCAATCATACAGTTAGCATGTTTGAGCCAAATATTACAGTGTCCTCTGATGCGGTGTCTTGCATCTACCAAGTTAACGGCTCAACACCAGTAAGCATGACTAAAACAGGCACTGCATGCATGGGCCAAACAGAAAGATTCAAAACTTTAGATGGTGGTTATAATATAACCTTCAATACCACAGACGCTTCTGGTAATGTTGGTTCTATGGTGTTCCGCTTAAATGTCTCAGACACCACAGCACCTGACAATGGATTGATTACTGTTCAAAGTACTGGTGAAACAACTGCTAATATAAAGATTACAGGTGCAAATGAGTCTGTCAATGCAACAGTAATGATTGCTAATGGAAGCTCAATTATTGGTAATCAAGAAGACTTTAATGTTACGCAGTCGGTTTCAATAACAGGACTGTCAGTAGGCATAACATATTTCTACAATGTAACTGTTTGTGACTTTAATGGAAACTGTAAGATAAATTCGACAGTATCCAGTTTCACAACAGATACAGCAGCAGCAGCCGCAGCTGCAGCCGCAGCTGCAGCAGGTGGTGGTGGAGGAGGAGCAGCAGCTGTAAGCACTGTTGCAGATTCAAAAGCACAGGTATGGAGTGCAGTTCCAGCAGGATCATCATTTAGCTTAGATGTAGATAAAGCAACGATAGCAATAACCAGTGTTGCTGTTAGTGATGTTAAATCCGAGCTAAAGAATGTAGATTTAGAGGTCCAAGCCTTGAAAGAAAATCCAGTCTCAACAGAGGCAACAGCAAACGTCTATCAGTATCTAAGGATCAATAAGAAGAATATAGCAGATGCTGATGCAGGCACCTTTAAAGTAGGCTTTAGGGTTACAAAAGTATGGTTAACAGAAAACAGCCTGGCGTCAGGAGATATATCATTGTACAGGTATAAAGGTGACAAGTGGAATGAGTTAGCTACAAGTGTAACAGGAACAGATGATACTTATGTCAATTATGAAGCAGAAACACCTGGATTCAGCTCATTTGCTATTGGTACAAAGAGCGGTGTTGTAGTAGAGGAAGAAGTTCCAGAAGAAGTGCCTCCTGAGGAAGTACCAGAAGAGGTTGCACCACCAGAAGAAGTTGAGGTTCCTACACCAGTTGTAGCACCGAGCAAAGCACCTATAGCATGGATTATAGCATTAATAGTTATAATATTAGGAATAGTGCTGATAGTTGCTTATCAGAAGAAGAAAAAACAGGTTTAAACAATTTCTTTATTTTTTTATTAACTATTTACAATTATTTGTTGAGTCATTATTCAATATTATATTTTTAATTCATTTGGGCAGCGAAAAGCAACAAACAATTGTTTTGCATCGTTATCATCAAGTTATTATTTTGGTTTGTGAGTCCTATTGTTATGCTGTTTCTGGCACAATAAAAGCCGAATAAGCCACAATTATAGTTGAGGTAGAGGAAAATCCACTATATTGAGGATTAAAATGGTAGAATTAAGTATATTTTGTAGTAGGAATCCTATTATGCGTTGTATTAAAAAACTAAAAAATAAATAAAAAAAGAAATAATACTTATTCTACTCTTCCTGTTATTGTTCCCTGGACTTTGTGCGTTAATGAGGTGTCTGCATTTGTGTAACTGACATTAACATCTCCAGAGAATTTACTGCCGCTTGTTAATGAGCAATCTGTAGCTTGGAATATTATTTGCTGATCATTATTTAAACTGGCAGATGAGGAAGTTGTACAACCAGTCACGGCAACAGTCACTCCAGTAGTATCAAAACCTAGACCATTTCTCAAAACAACATCTACAGTGGTTGGAGTTACCTTAAAATCAGTACATGCAATACCTGCAGGCAACTGACATCTGCTAGGCAAGAATGTATCTGGGCTTAAAAAACGGGAATAAGACAATGCAGCAATAGCAACTAAAACAATCAGAATAGCCCAGCCATAAGTCATCAAGAATTCCATGGCTGCTTGGGATTTATCATGCTTGAGAATTTTCATTGATTACACCTCGTTTTTTATAAAGCGTTAAGTTTGATAATAGACTATTGAATAACTAATATTTAAACTTAACGCCTTATAAAAATCTTATATTTACTGAACTTTTGCCTTTATTAATAAAAATATTTATAAATAAAGCAGTTTATTGGTATCATATGCAAAACAATAAGAAAAATAAAATAAGTGCATGACTTGTTCTTCCTTTTATTAGTTATACCTCTAAATCAACTATAGTGGTCAAGATACAAATAACCGAAAAACAAAAGTACCAATTGAAGAAGTTCATAAAAGAACTGGAGAAGCATAAAGGCAGGCATACAGAGCTTGTGTCAGTTTACGTTCCAAAAGACTATGATATCATAAAGATTATTAATCATCTGGAGCAGGAAAAGGGTACTGCTACCAATATAAAATCTGCTGCAACAAGGAAAAATGTTATTAATGCTTTGGAAAGGATGACGCAGCATTTACGTTTATATAAAAGAACTCCAGAAAACGGTTTAGCGGTTTTTTCAGGAAATGTTGCAGAAAGAGAAGGCCAGCAGGATTTTAAAGTTTGGAGTATTGAACCTCCGCTGCCTTTAAAGACAAGAATTTACAGATGCGACAAAGAGTTTGTTCTTGACTTATTGAGGGACATGCTCGAGACAAAGGAAGTTTACGGGCTTGTTATTGTTGACAGGAGAGATGCAAACATTGCTTATCTTAAGAGCAAGACAATAATACCTTTACTAAAGACACATTCTGAGGTTCCTGGAAAAACACGAGCTGGAGGTCAATGCCTTGTAAAAGATTCTTTAATCCTATTATCCGATGGTTCTATTCCCAAAATTAAGATTGTTCATAATCCACATAATGTTAAGAGTATGATTATGGACAATTACTCAATTCGGAATTCGAACATCTTGGATAAATGGAATATAAAGAAGAATCAAATTTACAAGATTATTACTAAAAATCCTCGCCTTGAGATAGAGTGTTCTAAAGATCATTTGTTTTTTGTAGTTACTAATGATGGAATTATTGAAAAAGCTGCAGAAGAATTAAAAGAAGGAGACAATTTGATTATGCCTGAAAAGATTAATATTAAAGGTGAAATGCAAAATTTGAACTCATTAAAATATTATAACTCTTTTACAATAAATAAAGAGGGGAAAGAACTATTAAGACGAAAAAGATTAGGAAAAAAATTACATCAAAGACAGCTAGCTAAAAAATTAGGTATAACTCAAACAGGAATATCTGTTATTGAATTGGGAAAAATAAATATTAAACGAGATCTATTAGGAAAATTGTGTAATTTTTTAAATTTAAATTTTGAAAAATTTTTATATAAATATTGTAAACCGTATATGTATGGAATTGTTAAATTGCCTAACCACATAGATGAAAGTTTTGCACAGTTTCTTGGTTATTACATAGGTGATGGATGCATAGAGGATGATAGAATAACTTTCTTTGAACAAAATAAAGAAGTTGCTTTAGCTTATAAAAAGAAATTCGACAAATTTTTTAATATGAATTCTAGTTATAAATTTAGAGAAAGTAAAAATTATCATCAATTGAGATTTACGAGTAGACCATTAGTAGGGTTAATTAGAAATGAATTTCCTGAAATTAAGAAAGCTTTGAACTCAGAAATCCCAGATAAAATTCTTAAGTCTAAAGATAATGCTGTTGCGTCTTTCTTAAAGGGTTTATTTGATGCAGAAGGTTATATGTCTACTCGTGGGCAAATTGCATTGGGTATAAATAATAAAATATTAGCTCGTCAGATTCAAATTTTGCTATTAAGATTTGGTATTATCAGCTCATTACATGAATACGATAATAAAGTTAACATATATAGCAAAAATCCAAGATTTACTATAGATACTACTGAAAAAAAATCATTAATTCTATTTAGAAATCTAATAGGATTCACATCTACTATAAAATCTAAAAAACTTGATTCAATAATCAATGAAAAATCTGATACATCATACATAAGACAAATAATAATGCCCGGTTCTAAGATAAGAAAAATAATAGAAAAAGCAGGCTATAATCTGGAAATATTTCCAAAAGTGAACAATTTTTTTAGGAATGAGAGAATGATGAGTAAAGAGATTTTTAAAAATTCTATATTGGAGAATATTAAAGACAAAAATCTTTATAAAAAATTGAAGGAAATATGTGATTTACCAATTTTACCAATCAAAATAAAGAATATAGATATAATAAATAAAACTGTAGATATGATTGATATATCTGTAAAAGACCAAAATTTTATCGCAAATGGAGTATTTGTGCATAATTCAGCTGCAAGATTTGAAAGATTAAGGGAAGGTGCAAAAAAAGATCACTTTAAGAAAGTAGCCGAGTACATGAAAAGTCATTTTTTGGGCAATAAAAATTTGAAAGGTATAATTGTTGGAGGTCCTGGACCAACAAAATATGATTTTATAGACTCAGGCCATATAACAACAGAAGTAAAGAATAAGATAATTGCTATTAAGGATTTAAGCTATACAAGTGATTTTGGGTTAAAGGAGCTTGTAGAAAAAAGCGAGGACATATTAGCAAAAGAGGAAATTATTGCAGAGAAGAAAATTGTTGGGAGGTTTTTTGAGCTATTATCAACAAAGCCTGGAATGGTTTCTTATGGTGTTGATGAGGTAATGAAGAATTTAAAGCTCGGGGTAGTTGATACATTACTGCTGTCAGAGAAACTGGATGATAAAAAAATAGAGGAATTTGAAAGTGAGACAAAAAAAGTCGGTACAGATGTCAAGATTATTTCTACTGAAACTTCAGAAGGAGTACAATTAAAGAATATGGGCAAGGCTGCTGCTATTTTAAGATATGAGGTTGGCAGTTCTTAGTTACAATAATTAAAAAACAATAAGTTAAGAAACACAATCACAATTATTTGATTAAAATTAAAATTTATTTACAATTTAAAAATAAAACGCAATAAATAAATAAAAAATAATGACAATAATAAAAATAATTAAAAAATCAATACCAATAAAAAACAAAAAACATCATTACTGCGACGCAAGAGCTCAAAAAGCAATGCAAAACGTATGATTATTTATTAATAATAATTTTCAATGCCAAAATGGTATTATGTGTAAAAATAAAATAATGACTCAGCAAATAATTGTGAACGACAAAATAAAAAATAAAAATTAATGATTGAAAATGAAATTAGTAGAAGAAGCATTTACAACTTTATTTCCAGGAAAAAATCTAAAAGATTATGAATTAAAAATCAAATATACAGACAAATTCAAGCCTTACAATGCTAATGTAAGATATATCAGAGATTCTTTATATTTTAATTTAAGCAAGAAATGGAGAAAAGTAAGCAGAGAAATACAGATTGGGCTTATACAGGGGTTAATGCTCAAGATTTTCAAGGAAAAAAAGAAAACTACAAATATTGATCTGTATAATAGTTTTATGAAAAACCTGCATATAAGTATACCAAAAATTAATAATGATGTGGTATTGGAAGAATCTTTTGATAAGATAAATGAAAAATATTTTTTTGGTTTAATAGAGAAGCCAAATTTAACATGGCACAATTCTATAAGAAGATTAGGCTCTTATGAATATGGAACTGATACAATTTCTGTAAGTCGCGTTCTTAGTACTGATAAAATTTTATTGGATTATGTCATGTACCATGAGGTATTGCACAAAAAATATAAATTTCATAATAGGAATGGAAGAACTTTCCACCATACTCACGAGTTTAGACAAATGGAAAAAAGTTTTGAGAACAGCGAAGAGATGGAGGAAAGGATTAAAGGTTTGATGAGGCAGAAAAGAAGGATAAGGTTTGGGTGGTTTTGATATTCAAAACCAGCGAAAACCAACAGATAAACTGACTCGGTTTTCTGGGTATTTGAAAATTCGTAGAATTTTCAAAACCTTTAAATATAACCAGCTGTTCTCAGACTTATACAATTGGGTGGTACAATGAGTTCAAGTTCAAAGCTTCTTCCTTTGGCAGCAATGGAAAAAATACTTAAGCAGTCCGGAGCTAATAGAGTATCAGATAAGGCAAAAGTTGCTTTAAAGAATACTGTTGAGGATCTTGCAGATGGTATAGCTACAAAAGCGGTTAACCTTGCAAAGCATGCAGGTCGCGTGACAGTAAAGGCAAGTGACATAAAGCTTGCAGCAAAAAGTTGAATCTAAACATTTATAAATATTAATCTTCATCTTCTGTTAACTATTAAAAATTGGTGATTTTATGACAACAAAGATACAAAGTGTCGGCAGTTTACAAAAAGGCAGCTATATTGTGTTGGAAAATGCTGCATGCAGGGTTGTTGATACGCAGGTTTCAAGGCCAGGTAAGCATGGCCATGCAAAAGTAAGATTAACTGCAGTAGGTATTGTAGATGAAAAAAAGAGAATTGTGGTAATGCCCGGACATGATAATGTTGAAGTTCCTATAATTGAAAAAAAGTCAGCACAAGTATTATCTGTTCAGGATGATACAGCCAATGTAATGGATTCTGAGACATATGAAACATTTGATTTAAAGATTCCAGAAGAGCTTAAAGGCCAGGTTGCTGAAGGCTTAAATGTTTTGTATTGGGTAATACTGAATGATAAGGTAATGAAACAGGTAAAAGCTTAAAATGGTTAAACAACAGAAATTAAAAATTTCTGAGCTTTACCATTTAAACAGGTGGTTTAAATGGTAAAATTTCCAGAGAGTCATGCAAGAAAGTTTTTGAATGTGTTTGTTTGCAAAAAATGCAGTACTAAAATAAGATCCCAGAACATGAAGATAATCCAGGGCAGAGTAAAGTGCAGAAGATGCCAGGGCAAAAAATTCAGGGCAGTTAGGAAAAAGTAGTTTCTTATTAATTTTGAAATAGCAATATTTAAAAAGAACTAAATTTCATTTTTGATAATGAAAAATAAATCAATTATACTGTTACCAGCAATTTTATTATTTTCATTCTCAATTTTTTTCTTTAATAAATATGTTAATTTTGATACCTTAAGTGCTATCCTTTTTATTGTGATTACTGGATTTTTGGTGATCATAAATAGAAAAAAACTTGATTTTCAAATTTTATTAAAAATTTCAAAGCTTCCATTATTATATGCAGTATTATGGAGAACTGAATTTGGATTAAAGTTTATGGACAGGTTTGCCTCAAGATTTCGAGAATTAATCAAGTTGCTTGGATATTGTTTTATTGGTTTTGGTTTTTACGGGATGATTTTTATTTCAATAAATATGATATTTTTATTATTTAACTTGTTCCTTTCCCCTAAAGAAGCTTCCCAAGGAGTTAGTTTGGTTTTACCATTAACAAATATACCCGGATTAGGATATTTATCGTTTTGGCATTTCTTAATTGCGATTTTTGTTACAGTTTTAATTCACGAATTTGCACATGGAATATTAGCACGAGCACATAATATACCAATTAAATCTAGTGGTATTGGAGTTTTTTCAATATTATTGCCTATATTCCCCATTGCTTTTGTTGAACCAGACGAAAAAAAATTGATAAAAGAAAAAGATGTTGTTCAATACTCAATATTCGCAGCAGGACCAATGGCTAATATTATCTTAGCATTCATAATTTTATTATTATTTCCTTATGTTTCAAATCCAAATTTATCTGCGCCTTTTGAAGAAAAAATCACCTATCCAATTGGTTTTTCTTTTAATGACGTAATGGATGATTTTTCTGCAATGAAACAAGGTATGAAACCAGGGATGATAATTAATGAAGTGAATGGAGTTGAGGTTCTTTCATACCAGGATTTTTCTGATGAAATAGGTATACTTAAACCCAATCAAGAATTAACGCTTGATACAACAAATGGAACATTTACACTTATTGCTAAACCCTCACCAGATAATCCAAAAACAGGTCTTATGGGGATTCAAGATATAAGGAACGAGAGAAGAATAAAAGATGAATATAAGTCAATTAGTGTCCCATTTTTTTGGTTAAAGAGTCTAATAAAATGGCTTTTCTTAATTAATTTAATGATAGGCCTGATTAATTTGTTGCCTTTAATGATTACAGATGGTGGCAGGATGTTAAAAACAGCTTTAGAAAAAAATTTTAAAGATGCTAAGAAAGCAAATAAATTATGGGTGTTAATTGGAGTATTTTTTATATTTACCTTACTTTTTGCTTTAGTAATAAGATATACCTTTCAATTTTTTCTTTTATAGGTCTTAGTTGAAATAACAATATTTATAAAAAATTAATCAATAAAATACGATATGGTTGATATTTGGCCAAATATATTGGATGGATTTAGAGAAATATTCTCAGCACCGTTTAAAGATCTCACTATTTGGTGGCTTTTGGCGCCAATAATCATGTTCTGGCTTGTTCTTGAAGTTTATTTTGGCATGTATAAAAGGGAAAATCTGGGATGGAATACTGCATTGGGAAATGGATTAAACTTATTCTGGATTGTTGTAATAATCCTCAAAGCCTTATTTACAAAAGGTTCGGACTTATTCAGCATAGACAAGCTTATTGTTGTAGTTGTTATTACCGTCTATTCCATTTTTCTGATTTTTATTTCATTTACCCACAAAATAAAAGAAAAAATATTCTTTGTGTTTGCGTCTCCTACAGTTGTTTATTATCTTTCTGGAATAGCAGTCTTGTGGACACACGGCCTTATTACTATAAATCTTTGGGTGGTTATTGATTTAATTATACTCTACATAATAATCCTGATATTAGAAGTAATCTTAAGAAAAATTATTCCACCTGCTCCTGCAGAATCTGGATTGGGAGATACTGGAGTTGGAGGTTCTGATATTGGTGGCCAGGGGTTAGGAAATATTGGAATGGGAAAGATTAAATAGAATTATTTCTTCTTTTCAAAATATTCCTTGGCTTTTTCATTACCAACAGGTTTTGCATTGTTTTCTAGGCTGTAATAGATTTTTTCTGCTTCTGGACCCCAGGAGTATTCTCCTTTTTCTTTTTCCACTTTGCTTACCTTAAACTCGTTTAAATCAACACCCTTGCGCAGATGATAGTAAATGCTCCTCATAGTGACTTTCGGGAATATTGCAACATAAGCTTTATAGATTTCGTAACCATAACCTTCTTTCATAAAATAGAGAATTTCAACTATATTCTGCCTTATTTCAGATTTTACTGGACGACCTTTTGCCATACACATTAAGTTTAACAAATAGTATTTATAGTTTTCTATATGGAAAATAAGTGATTTAAAAACAATTAAATTTTTAAACTCTAAGCCTTTTTCTTTTTCAACTTTTTTTCTATTTCCTGTACTGATAGAGTAGTTTTTATAACAGCATCAGGATTTAAAGAAATTGAATCTATACCACATCTTACTAAAAATTGAGCAAACTCTGGGAATGTACTTGGAGCGTCGCCACAAATCCCTATCTTTTTATTATTTCTTTTTGCTTTGTGTATGACCTCATAAATGAGTCTTTTGACAGCAAGGTTTCTTTCATCATAAAGTCTGCTTATGAGTTCTGAGTCACGGTCTAGGCCAAGAGTTAACTGCGTCAAATCATTGCTGCCTATACTGAATCCATCAAAAATCTTTGCAAAATCATCAGCTAAAACAACATTAGAAGGTATCTCGCACATAACATAAATTTCCAGGCCATTTTTTCCTTGGACTAGGCCGTGTTTTTTCATTTCGTTAATAACAAGCTTGCCTTCTTCAATAGTCCTACAAAATGGAATCATGAGCTTTATGTTTGTCAGGCCCATTTCTTCTATTGCTTTTTTCATAGCTCTGCATTCCAAACCAAATGCTTCTCTATAATTTCCAGCATAATACCTGGAAGCACCTCTCCAGCCAAGCATAGGGTTGTCTTCTTCTGGTTCAAATTCTTTTCCACCTATAAGGTTGGCATATTCATTTGTTTTAAAATCAGACATTCTTATGATTACCTCTTTTGGGTAAAAAGCGGCTGCAATCATTGCAACACCCTGAGCAAGTTTTTCCACAAAATAATCGACCTTGTTTTTGTAAGCATGGGTTAATTTATTAATAATCTCTTTTGCTTTTTTATCTTTGAGCTTGCTATAACGCAATAATGCCAGCGGATGGATTTTGATATAAGAGCTTATAATGAATTCTTCTCTTGCCAGGCCAACACCATCATTCGGTATAAAAGAGAATTCAAAGGCTTGGTCAGGATTGCCAACATTCATCATTATTTTTGTTTTTGGCTTTTTTATTTTTTTTAAGTTAATCTTGCGAATGTTAAATTTCAGTTGTCCTTTGTAAATATTGCCTACCTCACCTTCTGCGCAGCTTACTGTGACATCTATACCTGTTTTTATGATTTCTGTGCCATTTTCTGTTCCTACAATTGCAGGGATTCCAAGTTCTCTAGCTACTATTGCTGCATGAGCAGTTCTGCCACCTTTATTTGTAACAATTGCAGAAGCACTCTTCATTATCGGCTCCCAATCAGGATCTGTCCTTTCTGTTATCAATACTTCACTAGGCTTAAAACTTTTTATGTCATTAACACTTTTTATTACATGAGCCTTACCAGATGCTATCTTTCTGCCTACACTTAATCCAGAAACAATAACATGTCCAGTTTCTTTTAATTTATATTCTTCAAGAATGTTTACATCTTTTTGGCTGTGTACTGTCTCTGGACGGGCCTGAACAATAAACAGCTGCTTTGTTTTGCCGTCTTTTGCCCACTCAATGTCCATTGGCTTAAACTTACTGGCTTTTTTTGAGTAATGGTCTTCAATTATAACTGCCCATTTTGCCAATTGTAAAATTTCATCATCATTTATGCAGAATTTATTTCTAGCATCCTCTGGTACTTTAACATTCTTTGTTGCTGCTTTGCTATAAATCATTTTTATCTTCTTTGGTCCTAATTTTTTGCTTATTATTGGCCTAAAACCTTTTTTCAAATTAGGCTTAAAGACATAAAACTGATCAGGATTTATAGTTCCCTTAACAATATCTTCTCCTAAACCGTAAGACCCTGTAATAAGTGCAGCATTCCTAAAACCAGTTTCTGTATCAATGGAAAACATCACACCAGAACTTGCTAAATCGCTTCTCACCATTTTTTGAATGCCAATGCTTAATGCAATCTTAAAATGATCAAACCTTTTATCAACCCTATAAGAGATAGCTCTGTTAGTAAATAAAGAAGCAAAACATTTCTTGCACGCTTCTAGTAAAGCTTTTTCTCCTTTAATGTTGAGATAACTTTCCTGCTGTCCTGCAAAACTTGCATCTGGCAGATCCTCAGCAGTAGCAGAGCTTCTTACAGCAACATCAGTGTTTGGACCATATTTCCTGCATAATTTTTTATAAGCATGGGTTATAGCATTTTTTAATTCTTGAGGAAGTTCTGCTTGTAGAATTGTTTCTCTTACTTTTTTCCCTCTTTCAGCAAGATTATACATATCATGTGTATCTAAATCTGAAAGAATTTGCTTTATTTTGCTTTTAATTCTGGTCTTTTTGAGCAGATACCTGTAAGCGTAAGCAGTAACTGCAAAACCATCTGGTATGTTAATTCTTTTTTTTATTAAATTCCTGCACATCTCTCCCAAAGAAGCATTTTTTCCACCAACAAGAGGAACATCATTTATTGTTAAATCCTTAAACCATAGAATAAACTCTTTTTTTTTGCTCATTTAAGCAATACCTCTTTTTATAGGAGAATAAAGAAAAGGTTATTTAAATGTTTTTGCATCACTTAGGCAAAGCTTCATAAGCCTTTTGAAGAATATTGCTGGGAAGACCATCACTTTTTGTTCTCATGTTAAAAGTTAAGCCTTGTGTAGGGTGCTGACCAATATAATCTGTCAGTTCTTCCATTTTGGGTTTAAATAAGATATCCTCAACGAATTTCACATCAAATCCTAATTGTAAAATCTCTTTAAAATTCTTTTTGACTTCCATAATCTTCTCCCTAACCGACTCTCTCTCCTCAGAATTTAATATAGGGTTTGTTAGTATACACGATTCACAAACACCATAATGAGTAAATAATTCTTGACTATCAGTTTTTGCAATTACCCAATAAAGCTGATAAATATCAAAATATGTAACAGTGTTTACCGCACCAAAAGTAGTAGTTGTATCTGGACTGTTAGCAGTGTTTAGAATGGATTCTGTGTCCCAACCAAGGCCAGCATATTTTATATGTGTAATAGTAAATTGTTTACTAGGTCCTCGTATCTTATCATCTATTGTTCTTAAGCTCCTCATTCTGAACCTGTGGTTAGAATGAGCTGTATATAAAACTTTATTATTTTTAAGTAGAGAATTCTTAGAACAATATTAATCCATCATTTAACTTTTATTCCCTTCAGGATAACTCCCCAACACTTTAACAAATATTGATGCAGCTTCCATCTCGCTTAAGGCCAGCTTTACATTTTCATCATCTAAGCCTCCAATAAAGTCAACATAGAATATGTATTCCCAAGGATTTTCCATTATTGGCCTGGATTCAAGCTGGGTCATATTGATGTTATTTTTAGACAATCTCTGCAAACAATTTACTAATGCCCCTGGATAGTGTTTTGACTTAAAGACGATGCTTGTTTTTTCTTTTTTAATATCTTTCGGAACTTTATCTTTTTTTACAAAGACGAAAAACTTAGTAATGGCATTATTATTTGTCCCTATATCTTTTTTTAAGACCTCTAAATCATATATTTCTGCACATAGTTCAGAAGCAATAGCAGCTTCTTCTGTTTTGTTTCTTTCTCTAACCATCTTTGCAGAGCCAGCTGTATCATACTCTGGAATAGGTTTTATTTTATGTTTCTTTAAGAACTCGTGGCACTGGCGGAGTGCGTATGGATGCGAATACACCTTTTTTATGTTATCAAGTTTGTTTCCTTTGTGGGATAAAAGACTGTGGCTTATTTTTAAAAAAACTTCTGCAGTTACAAAGACATCCTCTTTTAATAGCAAATCATAATTTTCAGCAATAGAGCCAGATATTGTATTCTCAAAAGGAAGAAAACCATAGTCAACTTTGCCATTTTTTACAGCTTCAAAAACATCTTCAAATGTCTCAAAACCAATTGTTTCCACATCTTTCCTATAATGCTTGTATATAGCAGCTTCACTATATGCGCCTTTTTCTCCTTGATAAGCTATTTTCATTTTTTTAATCCCTCGTCAATTTTATTTAAGGATTTAATAAAATCTTCCCTGATTTTTTTAGAATATTTATTGTATTTATTCATGTCTTCAAAAAGCTGGTTAGTGTCATTTTTGACCGTGTCCAGGACGTACACCAGCCTTTTATACCCTTCTGTATCAATCTCAAGATTAGCTACTCCAATGTCAATTAAACCCCTGCCAATAAAATGTGTTAGGAGCAAGGATTTTGCAATTTCTTTGTCATGCTCTTCTGGAGTGGTTTCTATAACAACCAAACCTTTTTCCTTGAGAATAGATTTTATCTTTTCATACAAGTCATCAGGTATTCTGGCCTTGCATAAGACAATTTTTGCTCCTTTTAAAGATTCAGCAGCGCTATCAGGTCCAAAAACAGGGTGGGTTGCCAAGATTTGCACTTTTTCAGGAAGTATTTTTTTCATTAACTCAACAGGATATTCCTTTACAGAGCATACATCAACAACCAACGAGTTTTCTAGCAATAAATTTTTTATTTTATTTAATACACCTTCAAATTGAGATATTGGTACACAAGGAATTACAACATCTTTTTTACAAACTTCTTCAAGAGAAGCAGGTATAGCATTATTTTCCTTAATCTCTTTGGTTTTGTCGCTTCTATTGAAAACATAAACCTTTAAGTCCTGTGCCAGGTATTTTGTAAGTAATTTTCCAAACCTTCCAAAACCAATAATTCCTATTTCCATAGTAAATTAATCATTAATTTTTTGTTCATATCTAGAATTTTTTAAAATAATATCATATAATGAAATAATGAAATTTTCATCCAATCCTTTTTCTTTTGCCTTTGTTTTTAATCTTCCAATAATTTCTTTTTCTCTTTTTTCGTCTAATATTGGCTTGATTAATTCTTTTTTTATCTCGGCTACTCCTTTGATTAGATCTTTTCTTTTGCTTAGCAAACTAATAATTTCATTGTCTATTTTGTCAATCTCTTTTCTTAATTCTTCAAGGCTTTGCATCATTTAGCCCTCCACGGATTGTTTATTCTGCATATATTGTCATAGCCACGATACATGTATAAAGCATCTAATATTGCGCATGCTGCCATTGCTTCTGCTACTGCATAAATTCTGCCAAGTAATGTTGGGTCGCGTCTTGTTATTGGGCTTAATGTTTCTTCTTTCATGGTCTTCATATTAATGCTTGGCTGCTCAACAGAGACTGTTGGTGTAGGTTTTACGGCCAGTTTTATTACAATTTCTTCACCATTACTAATGCCACCTAAAATCCCGCCTGCATTGTTTGTTCTGAACCTTACTTTTTTACCTTCAAGATAAGGACGATCATTATTTTCACTGCCTTTCATATTAGCTACATTGAAACCTGCACCAAACTCAATGCCTTTAATTGCACCTATCGACATTAAGGCATGGGATAAGATTGATTGTAGTTTATCAAACACAGGCTCACCTAAGCCGGCTGGAACTCCTTTAATTCTTAACTCAACTATACCACCAGCAGTATCTCCCTGATTTTTTATTTCTGTTACCTTTTTGATCATTTTTTCAGCTGCCCCTAAATCAGGACAATTTATCTCATTTTTCCTATAATTTTTCTTTGCTTTATCAAAACTCATTTCTTTGGCTTTTATGTCCATGCATTCTTTGGTGTAAGCTATTACTTCTATTCCTTCTTTGGCTAATATGAATTTGGCTACTGCACCTCCTGCTACTCTGCCTACAGTTTCTCTTCCAGAAGCACGACCAGCACCGCACCAGTCAGCATTTTCACCATACTTAACAAAATAAGTATATTCTGCATGTCCTGGTCTAATGAGGTCTTTATAGCTCCGATACTGGTTTATATGGACTTCCTGGGTGTCAACATTATACACGATTATTCCTATTGGTGCTCCAGTAGTTACACCATCCTGGCCTATGCCTGCAAATATATGGCACTGGTCTGTTTCTTTTCTTGGAGAATTTAATTTTCCTTTTCCAGGTCTGCGTTTGTCCATCTCTTTCTGAATATCTGCGTCTGTTAGCTTTAATCCAGGAGGAATTCCATCAACAATTACTGACAGTCCAGAGCCTTTGCCTATACCATAGCTTTCTCCACATGTTGTTATACGGAAAAATCTTCCAAATGTATTTCCTATCATTTATCCCACCCCAAAGTTTGCTCCAAGAGCTTTCATTGTTTCAAAATAATTCGGGTAAGTTACAGATACTGATTCTGCTGTATCTATAACTGTTTTGCCTTCTGCTATTAAACCAGCTAAAGACAAAGCCATAACCACCCTATGATCCGAATGACCTGTAAGCGAGGCTCCTTTTAAAGTTTTATGCCTTATTACAAGCCCATCTTTCAGTTCGGTAATATCAGCATTCATTTTCTTAAGTTCGTCATGCATGACCTTTATCCTGTCAGTTTCCTTAATCCGGGCATGAGCCACATTGGTTAGTTTGGTTTCACCTTTGGCAAAACATGCAACTACTGCCATTATTGGTAATAAGTCTGGTGTTTTATTAAGGTCAATCTCACAACCTTTTAGTTCCTTACCTTTAACTCTTATTCCTTTTTCTTCTAGGTTAATGTCAGCTCCCATTTTTTTCAAATAATCAATTATTTTTTTATCTCCTTGAGTGTCATTAATGTCCGGGCCTTTAATTAAAACATCTGATTGCGTAATAGCGGCTGCACAAATTGGAAATGCAGCTGATGACCAGTCTGCAGGTATTGATTTTTCAAATGAATTGTATTTCTGGTTTCCATATATTTTGAAATATTCAAGATTTTTATTTTCATATTTAATATTAAAATCATCTAACCATTTTAGAGTCATTTTTATGTAAGGTATCTCACATAAATTTTTTACAATAATTTCAGTATCTTTTTCAATTAATGGGCAGGAAATTAATAAACTTGAAACGTATTGAGAGCTTTTGCAATCAACCTCTGTTTTGCCTCCTTTTATTGGTCCTTGTATTTCTATAGGAGGACAATTGTTATTATTAATGGATTTTGCACTGACGCCAAGATTTTCTAATGCACCAAGCAATGGTTGTAATGGCCTTTTTCTTAAGGAATTATCCCCATCCAATGTTACTTTAAAATTGCCCAGGGCTGCTATAGAAGTAAGCATGTTAATTGATGTCCCGGAGTTAAGCATATCAAGCTTTTCTTTTGGTTCCTGCGGTTTTGCATTAAAGCCCTCTATTAGAATAAGGTTTCCTTGCTGCTTAATCTTTGCTCCTAGTGCTTTACAGCCGTTTATTGCTGCTTTTGTATCATCAGAAAATAATGGGTTAATAATTTTTGAGGTTCCGTTGGCTAAAGATGCTATAACTACTGCGCGTATTGTATGTGATTTTGAGCCAGGTATTTCTATTTGGCCAGTTAATTTTTCTATTTTGTTTATAATTAATTCCATTTTAAATACTCCTTAAAAATTCTATGTCTGGTTCTTTTCCACTCCATATTTTAAATTGCTCTGCTGCCTGGTTAATGAACATCTCTTTACCTCCTATAATTATGCAGTTATTTTTTTCAGCTTCCTGCAGCAATTTGGTTTTTTCAGGATTGTAGATTGCATCAAAAACAACAATATTTTTTAAGGATTTTGTGTCAATTGGTGTTGCATTTATATTTGGATACATTCCAACAGAGGTTACATTAATTAGTATATTTGTTTTAACGCTCTCAAAATTTTTTAATGAGCCAAAACTACAATTAAGTTCTTTAGCTAGCTTTTCTGCTTTTTCAACTGTTCTGTTTAGTATAGTCACTTTTCCACCTTTCGCTAGTATTCCTACTGCTATGGCCCGTGCAGCACCGCCTGCACCAAGAATAGTTACATTTTTGTTTTTAATTTCTGTTTTAGCTCCGATTGCTTTGATTGCGCCAATAAGGTCAGTATTGTAGCCTATTAGTTTTCCATCTTTATTTACCACTGTATTAACTGCTTTTATTTTTTTTGCAGTTAGGTCAATGTCATCCAGATAATTGATTATTTGCTGTTTGTGGGGCATTGTTACACTAAAACCTGCCAACAAATTTGAAAAATTTTCCATGAATTCTTTTAAATCTTCAACCTGAAATCTAAGATAAATATTGTTTAATTTTTCCTTCTTGAACAGAGAATTATGTATAATGTATCCTTTGCTTTTGCTTATAGGATCTCCAATAACACCATAGATCTTAAAACCAGGTTTTATATCATTGATTCTGTAGATATTTCTTAAAATTTCTGCAGGAATCTGTCCTGGAGATGATTCTTTACCTTTGTCCAGGCTTGCGAAAGTCAGGAAAGAGCCGTAAAGCGGAGCAAGTATTCTGCTTATTTCTCCTAATGGGCCCATGCATAAGCCAATAACAGGCTTTTTGCTTTTTTTTACTAGTTCTATAATTTTTAGATTATCACTTAGCTTATTTGCTGTTGTTACTATTTTGATAATATAAGCATTAGCTGATTTCAATTTATTAAATATTTCTTCAATATTTGTTGGTGTTTCTTTGAAATTATGATAGGAAATTATTATTTTGGAATTCTTTTTGTTTTTAATTATGTCATTATGGTCTGAATCTATTTCTATATCAACATAATCTACATTTAGTTCTATTGCCTGTTTTATTACTGCAAGTCTTTCTTCTTCATTGCCTTCAAATTTCCCATTATCTGCTTTTCTCCTGTTTGTGGCTATTACGGGCTTTTCTGCTGCTTCGATTAGTTTTTTTAAATCTAAGTTAGAGATGTAATCAATCCTTAACTCTATTATGTCTGCAATATTGTTTGCTTTTTTTATGTCAGCTAATGCAGATTCCGTGTCTGGGGATGTAATAGGTATGCAGATCATTTCGATGCTTCAATTGCTTTTTTAATTACATCTTCTTTAATTTCAAATGAGAAATTGTTGTTTTCTGTTTTTATCTTCCCTATTTCCTTTAAAATCACAAACATTGGCTTTTGGTTTCTTGCTTTTTTGTCAACTTTCATTATTTCAATTATTTTGTTTTCATCAATATCTTTTTTTAATTTGACTGGAAGGTTAAAGTTATCCAACAGAGAAATAATTCTTTTTTCTTCTTGCTTTAGATTACTTATTGAGGCAGCAATTTTGGTTTCGACCACTATGCCCAGACTTATGCAGTACCCATGCTTTATTTTGTAATTAGAGCATGCTTCCAAAGCATGGCCGAAAGTGTGGCCGAAATTGAGGATTTGCCTTAATCTGGACTCTTTTTCATCTTTCTCAACAACATCCCTTTTTAGCTCTATACTTCTCTTTATTATATGCAGCAAAACTTGTTTTTCTTTTGCCAAGATTTGCTTATTATTTTTCTCTATGAATGAAAATAGTTTTTTGTCTGATGTTATTGCTATCTTTATTACCTCAGCCATGCCGTTCAGGAATTCCTCTTTAGGAAGGGTGTCCAAAAAATCCAGCTCTGTAAAGACAGCGTCAGGCTGGTAAATGGATCCTATAAGGTTTTTCCCGTGCTTTGTGTCTACAGCGGTCTTTCCACCAACAGAAGAATCAACCATTGCCAGCAATGTTGTAGGGACATGTGTTACAGGCACCCCCCTGTTGAACGTGGAGGCTGTAAATCCGGCAAGGTCGCCAATGACTCCGCCGCCAAAAGCAATAATTACTGTATCACGGCCGAATCTTTTTTCCAGCAGCATGTCTTCGATTTTCTGCTTTGTCTCCCTTGTCTTGCTTGCCTCACCTTCAGGGACAGAAATCAGATAAGGATTCACTGATTTCAGTGCATTCAGGATCTTTTTTCCGTAAAGGCTTTTGACGTTGGCTTCTGTTATGATCACAACCCTTTTGTCCCTATGGCTCTTTTTTATGAAGCTTGCGAGCAAGGGCAGTATATCATCGCTTATAAAAATAGAATAATCCTTTCTCCTGCTTTGTATTCTGACCCTTATCTCTTCCATTTTACAGTTTCCTGCCCACAGCATTGCAGATTGGTTTTAATTCTTTTAATAAACTAGTTAGCTGTTCCGGGTAGAGTGATTGTGCACCGTCGCTTAAAGCTTCCTCTGGATTAGGGTGCACTTCTATGAGAAGCCCGTCTGCGCCTACAGCTGCAGATGCTTTGCATAACGGAGCTATTAAATCCCTGTTACCAGCGGCATGGCTTGGGTCAACAATTACTGGAAGATGACTTTCTTTTTTTAGTATAGCAACAGCAGCCAGGTCTAAGGTATTTCTATATGCTGTTTCAAAAGTTCTTATGCCCCTCTCACATAAAATAACATTTTTATTCCCATTCATGAGGATGTATTCAGCAGCCATGAGGAATTCTTTTATTGTGGCAGCTATACCTCGTTTTAGGGTAACTGGCTTGTTAACCTTACCTACTTCTTTCAGCAGATCAAAATTCTGCATGTTTCTTGCGCCTATTCTTAGTAAATCAACATGCTCAGCTGCAATAGCAACATCCCTAACATCCATTATCTCTGTTTCTACCAAAATGCCTATTTTTTCCCTTACTTTTTTCAGGAGTTTGAGGCCCTCTATTCCCATACCCTGGAAAGAATAAGGAGAGGTTCTGGGTTTAAATGCAGAAGCCCGCATTATTTTTATGCCATTGTCTTTCATTAACCTGGCAGCTTCCATTATTTGTTTCTCGTTTTCTACTGAGCAAGGACCTGCTATAACTACAAAATCATTGCCCCCTATTGTTGCATCTCCTACCCTGACTACAGTTTTTTGGGAATGGTGTTCTTTGCTTGCAAGCTTGTAAGGCTTTAAAATCCTCATTACTTTTTCTACACATTGTATAGAACTCCAGCCATTTCCAATTTCTCCTTTTGTATCACCAAGTACGTGTATTGCTGTTCTTTCCTCTCCTTCAAATGCAACAGGCTTTAGCCCTTTTTTCTTTATTTTTTCTATTAAACTCTCTATTTCCTTTTTCTTTGTTTTTGGTTTCAGCACGATTATCATTTTTTTGCCTCTGTTTTATTTTTTTAACTAAACCTTAACAATCTTTTCCAGGGATTTAGGAAACAAAACATATGAGTTTTGAGCCCTTAGGTGCAGTTATCTCCCAGGACTTATCCAAAATAAAAAAAGAAGTATGGGAATACATCTAGCTTAAAACTTTTCCAATTTCCATTCTTAGCCAGATTTGTCATAGCCTCTAAGAATCAATATCTTATATTTAAATCTTTCTGAGAATTACCTTTATTGGCATTTTCTTCATAATGCTTAAGGCTTCATTATATTTTAAGAGTTTTTCCTTTGCGCCATGATGCTGTATCACAGATTCTGCATTAGTCATTCCCAGCTTCATTGCAAACTCTATGCTGTTTTTTCTTATTATTCCACATAAGAAAGAAGATGCAAATGCATCACCTGCTCCGGTTGTTTCCACAATTTTAATATTATGCGGTTTTCCATAGTAAATATGGCTATTTTCATAAACATAGACACCATGTTTGCCATCTGTAATGGCTATAATTTCAGGTCCTAATTTCTGTATTTTTTTTAATAGATTCTTTGTATTTCCTTTTCCCACTAATAATGCTGCTTCCTCTTTATTTAATACGAGAATATTTGCCTTTTTTAATATATTTTTTAAATAATTTTTTCCTTTTTTTGCCAAATATGAGCTTATGTTAAAAGCAATTCTTATGTTGTTTTTAGCTGCATAGTTTGCTATCTTTTCTAAAGTTTTGAATGAGGTTCCAGTCATTGATGAGAAATAAAACCATTTTGTCTTTAATTTCTTTAAATTTATTTCATTAAATCTTAAATCGTGGTTAGAACCTCTAAATGTTAAGATTGTTCGATCATGGTTTTTGCTGTCTAGGATTATTGAGTAACCTGTTCTTTCTTTTTTTGACTTGATGATTAAGGATGTATCAACCTTTTCCTGTTTTAGTTTTTTAATAACTCTTTCAGAATTATGTCCCAGACCTATTTTTCCCAGGAAAGCAACTTTATGTCCTAATCTTGAGAGTGCAACTGCTGTGTTTGTACCGCCGCCACCTACTGTCAGGTTTAATTCCTCAACTAGAATTTTAGCCCCTACAGGATATGCAATACATTCTTCTTTATGTTTTCCATGAAGCATCTCACAGAACTCTGTCCTTGCAAAAACATCTACAGTAGCAGAGCCGACAGTTATTATATCACACATAATTTTTTCCTGAATTTTGGGGTTTATATAATTTTTTGTTATTAACGCCTTATTCATTATTTATCATGAATTAATTTTATTCTTAACATAAGCCTATTCAACAATCTTTAAGACAACCTCATTTTTTTTATTGCGAATATCTTTTTTTATATCTTTATCAGACAATTCATTAGGCTTTACTATAAACAGATTTTTTCCATTATATCCGTAACATTCATTAATATCTTCGGTACAAATAACATATTTTCCCATTTTACCAGACTTTTGAAATTCTGACGGCTCCAGTTTAGCAAAGAATAATGGGAAAACATATGCTACTTCAATGTTGCGTGTTAAAATAATGCTGTCATAATCTTTAGAATGTTCTTCAGCATAGCTTATTGCTTCTCTTAATCCAAATTGAAACCAATCTTCAGAAACTGGCGGGTATTTTATGAAATAAGAGTAGATTAAGAGCGCACTGTTAGAAGCCAATAATAAACCAACAAAAATTATTACAGCTGTTTTAATATATTTTTTCCTGTTTTTTAGGTACTTGTACAATAAAAAGATTCCATAGGCGGCAATAATCTCGAGAAATGAAACTGCCGCAATAGACCTTAAAGCATGGGGTATCCCTTCAGCAGTCAATGATGCCGGAATTATTCCGATAACAAAAGAGGAAACAAGAAAAAGCCCCTCTTTCTTTTGTTTGCAGGCAAAGAAGAACAATGCCAGAAGTATAAATGGTATCAGAACTAGCATTGCTTGTCCAAAACCAGGCAAACTATGCCTTAAATTTGCATCCCCGCTAATAAATAAAAAATCAGGTGAAAGATGACTGAGCAAATTTGAGAAAAACTGGTGTATTGGTCTGGGGGCCTGAAAGACTGAAATTGAATCAAATCTCTTATTTCCGTCTCCAAAAAAATAAACCCCATATGCCGGAAGAGCAAGTATTAGGAAGATTATGATAGAAAGGACACACTTTTTTTTATTGGACTTAAATGACATTATCAGTTCCTTATGGTAAAATAAGAAAAACAAAATAAGCATTAACGGGACAAATAATTTAGTGACTGTATAAGTATGCAGTAAAAGCCCGAAAATAAATGCTGAAATAACAAATAGTTTTGGATTTTTTAAAGATTTCAAAAGGAAAAACAAACCCAATGTAACAAAAAAGGGAACCAAGATGGGCCGTAAACCAAATCTGCTAGCCACCAAATGCCAGGGCGATACTGCAAGTAAAAATGCAGAAATAAGGCCTACTTTTTTATTGAATAATTCTTTAGCAAATAAATATGTGCTCAAAACAGTTAATGTGCCTATAACAGCCGCTGCCAATCTTGCTGAGAAAACATTCAAATCAAATATGGATATGAATGGCACAGCCAGATATGCGTACATAGCTTCATTATGGGTTTCTATCAAAATCGGCAGTAAATTGCCGCGGAAATCTCTGCCTGTTTTTAAGATGCTGTATGCATGATAACCTGTCATTGCTTCATCAAGATGGAATCCTGATGGAAGTTCATTTAGCTGGTATACCCTTATAACTAATGCAAAGATTATAATCAGGATGAGAATACTGATTTTGTTTAGTTTCATCTGGCCATGTTTTTAACTTATGCTGTCAAGAATTTCATGCGCATTGATGCTGCTTATTGACTGCTTTATCTTTTCCCAGTCTTTTCCAAGCTTTGTTGAGAAGAGAGTAAGGAGCATTTGTTTTTCTTGGTGGGATATTCTTGCATTTCTGTCAGCTTCTATAAGGCCGTAAGGATAGCCTATAAAAACAGAATCCTTGCAGTTGTTTGCTATTAAGCTTATTATGTTGTTTAGGTGCTGTTTTTGCTCTTTGTAGATTTCAAACCTAAAAATATATTTTGAGCTTTCATGCAATTTTACAAAAGACATTTCTGCTTTATGCTGGTTGCTTTTAATATCAGCAATAGGATTGTAAAGCCATTTTCCTTTTTGATTGAGCTTATTTAATGCGTTTGCTATCGAAGATCCTTTGTCTGTCATTAAGGTTGTTGTTTTGCTTAATCCGCATATAATTATGTTTTTATTTGATGCTTTTTCATATAATTTTTCAAAATATTTTTTTTCATTTGTAAAAGTACATTGTAAAGAACCATCCAATACAATAATATCATCATTGTTTAATAAATCAATAACACTAGATGCTGCTTTTAATTCTGCAAATCTTCTGATTACACCGGACATGTTTGAAATGCTTGCCCTTGTTATGCCTTGTTTAATGGTTTTATCCAATGAACTTAATAATAAATCTTCATTATTTGGAAATATATTCTTTTCATTATTATTTTTTATTTCATTTTTTATTAAATTATTATTTTCATTATTGTAATTATCACTTTTTAAATTATAATCAATAAATTCAGCATTATAATATAATTCATCATCAATATTTTTTGTATAAACAAATGCATAGAAGTCCTGTTTTTTCGCATTAATTCTCTTATTGTTCTGATAAATTGTATAATAAACTCTTATTAAGTTCAATGAGAAGTTCGATGACTTTATTATTTCTGAAGAACCAGCATCAATAAACGCTATTTTATTGTTTGATTCAATATTTTTTATTTCATGAAAATTATTTTTATCAAAATTGAATGGTTTGTAATTTGGATCAGAAAATTGGACATGATTATCATTAACATTGGAAATATTGTTTTTTACCAGGTTTATTATTTGGTTGTATATTTCTTGCATTTTTATTAGGAAGATTTTGTTATATTAAAGATTAACTGTAATTCACATCCACTTCATCAGAAGTTATTGTTATTTCTTTTTCTTTGCTTTTTTTAATTCTGGTTTCTCTTTCTCTTCGACCGGTGCAGCTTCTAATATCTTTAAAATCTTGTCAAGTTTTTTGTTGATCTGGTCAAAGTTTTCATTTGATTGTTTTCCTGATTCGGACCTTGAACCAGCTTCCCTGCTTTTGTCTTTAAAACAATCATTGCAGTAAATAGGCTTGCCTTCAGTTGGCTTGAAAGGAACTTCACAGTCCTTACCGCATTTATCGCATATTGCTGAATGCATCTCATGCCTTTCAGAACGTCTATCTCTTCCTCTTCCGCCAAATCTACCAGAACGTCCCCTGTCAAACCTTCCAGAATCTCTTCCCCTGGACCTGCCAGAACGCTTTCTGTCAAAATTACGATCAAAGTCTCCCATATTCCAAATTCAGATATTGGTTTGGTTTATAAAGGTATGGTACGATAATTTCGTCTTGGAATGGGGAGATACTTTAAGAAGTTCAATTGATAAAGGACTAGTAAATTCAAGGTATGGCATTGTAGTATTTTCTAAAAATTTTTTGAATAAGAAAAAAAATGGACAAAACTTGAATTGGATGGATTATTCGCGAAGGAAGATAACGGCAAAAAAATGATATTACCAATATGGCATAATATCTCAAGGAAGAATTTATTAGAATATAGTCCATATTTTGCGGATAGACTTGCAAAAAATTCTAGGTCAGATTCAATAAGAGATATTGTTAACAGTGTTAGGAATCTACTTAAGAAATAGTAAATTTTGTTTTGATATATCTAATTATGAATAAAAATTCAGAACTTTTTCCCAACATATAATCTCAAACTCCATAAACAGTTTGTCTGGCATCATTAAGATAAGGCTGTTGGGTTATTAATCTTTTCTTTAATAAGAGTTCTAATGCGTACCTTGCTGTTCTTTCTGGTAAATAGCTCATGTTGACGATTTCTTTTTGGGTTAAGTTGCCTTCGTATGATAATATTTTATAGACGAGTTTGGCACTTGGTGGCAAGTTCTTTGTTCTTTCTGGGGTTAATGTTACTGTTCGTTTCTTTAATTTGGTTTCAATAGCATAGTCTTTTGAGAATTCAATAAAACATGCGTCATATCTTGATTTTTCTATTTCAACTGAATCATTCTTAAGGGGAACTCTGACACCACCATCCATAATAACTACAGGAGAGCTTGCCTGGATATCTGTTATCATTATCTTTGTTTTGTTTGATATTATTACAGCTGATTTTTTTTCAATTGATGATATAGGTGTAATTGACAAAACTTCTGGTTCATCAAGAATTATCGGACCATGAGCTGAAAATGCATAGCCAGTACTGCCTGTTGGCGTGGAAACAATAAGGCCGTCTGCATTATCTTTCCACAATTTCTCGTTATTAAGATTTAATGTATACCTTATCAAGGAAGCGCTTTTAGAAGAAAAAATTCCTATGTCATTTAAGGCAGGGTATTTTTGGTTATTATTGAATGTTGCAACTATCCTGGACCTTTTAAAGATATTAAATTTCTTCTTTTCTATCAAATCAATATGCTGCATAAAGCTTGCACTATCAGATTGCGCAAGAAAGCTTTGCGCAGATGCTATACCTAGCAAAGGAATCTGTTTTTTGCCTAAATTCCTAAAAGTCTTTAATATCAAATTATCATCCCCTATTGCCAGTATTACATCAGGGCTTACTTCACTAATATTTTTTTTATTGCCAGAAACTTTTGTATTTTTATCTATAATAAAATATAATTTTTTTTGTTTTAGATGCACAATTAATTTTTTTGTTAGCTCTAAAGAGTCAACATCATTGTTGGATGTTACAAAAAACATATGAAAAGGGGATATGAGCTTATTTAAATAACTTGCTATTTACAGGCAAATTTTGCCTATTTTTTAATCAGACAAACATAAATTGCCTAATTACATAACTATTTTAAAAGCGTATACTTAACAGCAAAAATGCAACTTCGACAAGCTGTGACGGAAAATACAGAGAATCTTATAGAGAGAGTTCTAAAATTAAAAAAGCAAAGAAACGCAGTTATTCTTGTCCATAATTATCAAATTCCGGATATGTATAAAATTGCCGATTTTATTGGTGACTCGTTAGAGCTGTCCAAGCAGGCAGCTAAAACAGATGCCGATGTAATTGTTTTTTGTGGGGTTAAGTTTATGGCAGAGACTGCAAAAATATTAAGCCCAGATAAAACGGTTTTGATTCCTACTTTAGAGGCGGGCTGTTCATTAGCCGATATGGCAAGTGTTGAGCAGCTTATGAAATTAAAAAAAGAACATCCAAAAGCAGCTGTTGTCAGTTATGTGAATACTAATGCGGATATAAAAGCATTGTCTGATGTTTGCTGCACATCAATGAATGCAGTGAAAATAGTAAATTCTTTGCCAAATGAGGAAATAATCTTTTTACCAGATAAAAATCTTGGAAAATATGTACAATCAAAAACAAAAAAGAAGATAATCTTGTGGGAGGGTTATTGTGCAATACATCATGAGCTAAGTGCAAAGATGCTTACTGAGTTAAAGAAGCAAAATCCAGATACAAAGATAATTGCACATCCTGAATGCCAGGATGATGTATTAGGGATAGCAGACCATATTTGTGGCACAGGAGGAATGGCAAAATTTGCCAAATCAAATAATGCCCAGGATTTTATTGTTGTTACAGAATGCGGCATGACAGAAAAGTTAAGGGAAGATGCTCCTGATAAGAATTTTCATTCATTCTGCAATATCTGTCCTTACATGAAAGCCACCACTTTACCATTGGTTGTAAATTCTTTGGAAAATAACCAGCATGAGATTATATTACCACAGGAAATAATAACAAAAGCACGCAAGGCGCTGGACAGGATGCTCGAGTTTGCATAAAATGAGAGATAAGCTTGTTCTTGAATTTTGGGATAGAAAAAGTTTTTTTAAAACTGAAGAGTATTATTCTTATGTAAAAAATATAATCAATGAAAAGATAAAAGAAGACCTTGACGGAGGAGATGTAACAACAAACTCCTTAATAAACAAAGACAAAGAAATAAAAGCTGTTATAATTGCAAGGAAAGATGGAATAATTGCAGGTATTGAAGAACTTTCCTTAATATTAAAAGAAGAAAAAGTAACAATTCTAAAAAAAGATGGTGATATAGTAAAAAATAATGATATTATTCTTGAAATTCATGGAAATGCAAGAAAAATACTTGCTTATGAAAGGACAATCCTAAACATAATGCAGAGAATGAGCGGTATAGCTACATTAACCTATAATCTGAAAAAATCAGTAAATAATGATTGCTTTGTTGCAGCAACAAGAAAAACACTATTTCCTTTGCTTGATAAAAAAGCTGTTTCTGTTGGTAATGGCTTAACACATAGACTGACTTTAAATGATGCTGCATTAATTAAAGATACTCATCTTAAAATACTGAATAATGGCTTTGATAAAGCATTAAGGCTTGCAGTTGAAAATGCAGAGATAAAATATATAGAAGTTGAAGTTAAAAGTGAAGAAGAGGCATTAAAAGCTGCAGAAGAAATTTTCAAATTAAAATCAGAAAAACTCTTTGCGATTATGTTTGACAATATGAAGCCAACGGAAATAAAAAATTCTATTGATAAAATAAATAAAACTGATAATTTATTGTTTGAAGCATCCGGAGGAATAAATCAGGAAAATATAGAAGAATATTCCAAAACAGGAGTTGATATAGTTTCTCTTGGGCGTTTAACACATTCTGTAAAATCATTTGACATGTCTTTACAAGTAACATGAAAACAGGAATTATAGGCTGCGGAAATATAGGAACAGAGCTCGCATTATTTATAGACAAAACCAAGGGTTTTGAGTTAAAATATTTATGTGATGTCAACAGCAACAATATAGAAAAATTACAGGAGAAATTAAGGAATAGTACAAAAGATGTGGGAATAGAGCAATTAATAAAAAATTCAGAGTTGATAATAGAGTCTGCAAATAAGAATGTTGTTGGCAAAATATTAAAAAATAAAAATCTAGATAAAACAGGAAAGAAATTATTGATTATGAGCACAGGAGGAATAATAGAGAACATTAATTTATTCAACAAAATCAAAAACTGCAGGATTTATTTACCGTCTGGAGCAATAGTGGGCTTGGATGCAATAAAATCTGTTTCAGGCAAAATAAAATCATTAACTCTTACAACAACCAAACCCATTAGAGGTCTTAGGGATGCACCATATATAATTAAAAACAATATTAATCTCAATAAATTAAAAACAAAAAAAATAATATTTGAAGGAAATTTAAAAAAAGCAATTGAAGGGTTTCCCAAAAACATCAATGTTGCAGCAACTTTGTTCTTGGTGTCTAGATTTAAGAATGTCGGGATAAAAATAATTGCAGATCCAAAGGCAAAAACAAATATCCATGAAATTTTGTGCAAGGGAGATTTTGGCGAAATAGTATTGAAAACGGACAATTTACCGAGTAAAAATCCTAAAACCAGCTATCTTGCAGTATTAAGCGCGATACAAGTATTAAGAAACATAAAAAATAATGTAAAAATTGGGACTTAAAATCATAGATATGTTTTTAGATTTTTATAAGATGTAGTATAGTCAGTCAAAGAAAAATTTTCAATTATCATTTTTCCTTCATAATTTTTACTTTTTAATTTTGAAATAATTTTTTTAAAATTAATTTTTTTCCAAACATTTTTAAATTAAATATCTTTTTCTAAGAACTTTATGTACGAACTCATAATAGCAGAGAAGCCGAATGCTTCAAAGCGTATAGCAGAAGCCTTGGCAGATGGGAAGCCTATTAAGGAGAACCTTAATGGAGTTCCTTACTACAAAATAACTAGGGGAAAAAAGGATATTGTTGTAGCGTGCGCAGTCGGCCATCTTTATGGTTTAGGAGAAAAGGAAAAGAAAGGTTGGATTTTTCCTGTCTTTGATATCGAATGGAAGCCTTCTTCTGATATAAGCAAGAAATCAGGTTTTTCAAAAAAATACCTTACTGCAATAAAAAAACTTGCAAAAGAGGCTAATGAGTTCACTGTTGCCACAGATTATGACCAGGAAGGCTCTGTAATTGGAAAAAATATTGTTATTTTTGCATGCAAGCGGAAAGATGCAAATCGTATGAAATTTTCCACATTAACCAAGCCAGATTTAATTGAGGCGTATGAAAATAAAAATAAGCACCTGGACTGGGCGCAGGCAGAAGCAGGGGACACAAGGCATCATCTGGATTTCTTTAATGGCATTAATTATTCAAGGGCACTGACTTCCTCAATAAAAACAGCAGGCAGCTTTAAAATAATGTCAACTGGCCGCGTTCAGGGACCTACTTTGAAAATAGTTGTTGACAGGGAAAAAGAGATTAAGGCATTTAAGCCAGTTCCATTCTGGCAGATAGAGCTGCAGGGCAATGTAAATTCCGGAGATATAATAGCAGGGCATAAGCAAGATAAGTTTTGGGACAAGAAAGAAGCAGACAAGGTAATGAAGAAAGTTAAGAATGAAAAGAAAGCGATTATAGATAAAGCAGAAAAAAAGCAATTTCAACAGCAACCTCCAGTGCCTTTTGACCTGACAAGCCTGCAGATAGAAGCATATAGATGTCATAAGATAAGCCCTAAAGAAACTCTGGAGATTGGTCAGGAGCTTTATACTTCTGGTTGTATTTCATATCCAAGGACTTCTTCCCAGCAACTTCCAGGTAAAATAGGATACAAAAAAATATTAACTCAATTATCAAAACAAATTAATTATAAATCATTAATAAAAAAATTATTATCAAAAAAATTTCTAAAACCAAATAACGGCAGAAAGACAGATCCTGCACATCCTGCAATCTATCCGACAGGTATCACTCCAGAAATTGCAAATGAAAGGGAGCAGAAAATTTATGATTTGATTGTGAAGAGATTTATGGCAACATTTGCAGAGAGTGCATTAAGGGAAACCATGATTATAGACATAAACTGCAAAGATGAAATTTTCATTGCAAAAGGCACAAGGACTGTGGAAAAAGGGTGGCACGTTTTTTACGAGCCTTATGTCAGGATTGAGGAGGAAGAACTGCCAAAAGTCAATAAAAATGATGCAGTAATAGTTAAAAAAATAAAGCTGTACAGCAAAGAAACAACTCCTCCAAGACGCTATACACCTGCTTCTATAATAAAAGAGCTTGAGAAGAAAAATCTCGGGACAAAAGCAACAAGGGCAGCAATAATAGATACATTGTTTCAGAGGGGGTATGTAAGCGGGAAGGCAATTGAAGCTACAAATTTAGGTATAAAAACTATTGAAACATTGGAAAAGCATGTTCCAAAGATAGTTGATGAAGCCCTTACAAGACATTTTGAAGAGGAAATGGAACAAATAATGGAAAATAAGAAGACAAGCGAAGAGGTTTTGAGTGAGGCTAAGAAAAAAATAACAGAAATAATGTCTGATTTTAAGAAACAGGAAAAAGAGATTGGAAAAGAATTATTAAGTGCGAATATTGAAACAAGGGATGCATTATCAAATTTAGGAAAATGTCCTGTATGCAACAAAGGGGATTTACAAATAAGAAGAGGAAAATTCGGAAGCTTTGCAGCCTGTAACCTGTATCCTAAATGCAAAACAACTTTTTCTTTGCCTTCAAACGCCCTGATAAAGCCGGCACAAAAAATATGCGAAACGTGCAAATACCCAATGGTTATAGCGATAAAGAAGGGAAAAAGGCCGCAGGATTTCTGCATGAATAAAAAATGTCCGAGCAAACATGTTGAAGGGGAAGCTGGAAAAGAAGCAAAAGCCATAGCTAAAGGGAAAATAGAGAAGCAATGTCCTGAATGTAAAGAAGGAAAAATAGTTTTAAGAGGCTCAATATATGGAAAATTTTATGGGTGTGATCAATTTCCTAAATGTAAATATACTGAAAAATTGGTTGAGGGCGATAAAGAAGGCCAATTACAAGACAAAAAATAAAAAATATTAAAAAACAACGTAGCATTCTCTAATATTTATGAAAAGGATTGTGTTTTTTTTGATATTTGGTGTATTAATTCTCTTACTTCCTGCTGTAAGCGCTAAAGAAGGGCATATGAGGCTTTTGGCAGTTACTGAAACAGATTATGGATATAATGGTGGTATTGCAGATCTGTATCTCGAAATAAAGCCAGGCTCTGGAAGAGTTTTTTTAGAAACTTTTCCTCTTACAAAAGTTGATACTCAAATATCGACAAGATTTGCTAAAGAAATCGCATGTGATTTTGCAGATATAGATTGTGGTAAGTTCGATTTTTTCTATACAATAACTGCAGAATCATCAATTATAGCAGGACCATCTGCAGGCGCGGCGATTTCTATTTTAACATTCTCATTGATTAAAAATGTGGATTTTGATGAAGATGTTGCAATGACAGGGACTATTAATTCCGGAGGCTTAATCGGGCCTGTAGGCGGATTAAAAGCGAAAATAGAAGCTGCAAATAAAACAGGGTTGAGAAAAGTCCTGATACCTATAGGTGAGTCATTTGAAGGCACGGTAAATGAAAGCTTTGCAAAAAATGAAACTATAAATGAAAGTTTTTATTTGGGTGTTTTAACAGACAAATATGGAATAGAGATTAAAGAAGTTGCAACTTTGGATGAGGCTATATTTGAATTTACAGGAAAAAGTTTTAGGGAAAAGAAAGCAAATTTGACAATAAGCCAGGACTATAAAGATACAATGAAGATGCTCGCTATTCAGTTATGCTCAAGAAGTACAAGATTAAAAAACGAAATTTTAAATTTTACATTTAAGGATGACAGAATAAAGCAAGTAAGAGAAAATGCAATAAACTTCTCAATTAAGGGCAAGGAAGCATTTGGAGAAAATACATACTATTCGGCTGCAAGCTATTGCTTTGGAGCCAATGTAGAATTTAATTACCTATCCTTTTTGCAATTAAATTTGACAGAAGAGGAAATAATAGAAAAAGTAAATGAATTAAGACTAGAGATAGAAAATTTTGACAGAACAATAGAAGATGAGGAAATAATGACAATAACAGATCTTGAATCCTATATGGTTGTTAAAGAAAGACTGCTAGATGCTTATGATCTTTTGAATCTTATTAATGAAACGATAGATAATAAAAATATGAGTTTGCGCAACTTAGCTTATGCAATGGAGAGAATTAATTCAGCTAGGTTGTGGTCCCAATTTTTTCAAAATACAGGAAAAGAATTTGACTTTAATGATGAAATAATAAAAAATGCATGCATGACAAAGCTTTCTGAAGTAGAGGAGCGTTTGCAATATGTCCAGCTTTATCTTCCCCAGAACCTGGCAAGTACAAGAAAAGAGCTCGGCTATGCCTATAAAGATCTGGAAGAAAGCAATTATGAGCTATGCCTTTTCAAGGCAAGCAAGGCAAAAGCAAATGTCGATGCAATCCTGAGTGTTTTTGGTGTAAGAAAAAATAATGTTGGTAACATAATAAATAAGAAGCTGGATGTTGTTGAAAGAAATCTGGTTGAGGAAACTGAAAAAGGAGTCTTTCCTATTCTTGGATATAGTTATTTTGAGTATGCCAATTCTTTGAAAGACTCGGATCCTTTCTCAGCATTGCTTTATTCTGAATATGCACTGGAATTAAGTAATCTGGATATATACTTCAAAAGTGCTGGAAGGAATGGGGCAGATTTGTTTGGGAAGATTGATAAAAAATTATTTGTTGTATTAATAATTGGAATTGTTTTAGGGATTTTTGTATCTAATATCATTGGGAATAGGAAGAAAAAAAGAAGTGTAAAATCAAAGAAAAGAAAATAAGTTATGAGCATAAAACCCCAGCAAAGCTAATGCCTTGCTAGGGAAAAAGAGGTGATAGATTATCGTTAATTACTTAACGATAGTCTAACCATATTGTTACTTGAGAATAGTACTCATATTTAAATTTTTCGTTATTAGGGGCTAAAATGAGATATTTTACATTTCTACTTTTTTTTGTATTTTTATTAATAACTGGTTGCAATATTACTTTAACTGGGAATGTTGCAAATACACAAGATTATTATGAAGATGAAATAAAAATAAATGTTTATTTCTGTCCAAGAGATGACTGTAGCAAAATAATAAGGGATGTTATTGATAATGCAGAAAAATCAGTTCATTGCGCGTTCTTTGATCTGGATTTAGAGGATTTAATCAAGGCAATTGCAAAAAAGAGCCATAACGCAGATGTCAAGGTTGTTGTTGACAATAAAAATTATGACGGCCAAATTAAAGGTCCTGGAATAAAAATTGCAAAATCAAAGCAGTATATGCATAATAAGTTCTGCATTATAGATAATGGCTTGGTTTTGACAGGAAGCATGAACCCAACTAACAATGGGGCAAAATTAAACAATAATAATATAATAATTACCAATTCCAGATTTATTGCAGAAAATTATGAAGACGAGTTTAATGAGTTATGGAATGGTGTATATGCTTCTGGAGATAATGTCAAATATAATAAAATAAACTCTAACAATGTAATAGTGGAAAATTATTTTTGTCCAGAGGATTGTACATTTAAATATGGAGGAGGCATTAATAAAATTATTAATTTGGTAAATAATGCAGAAAAATCAGTAAAAGTTGCTTCTTTTTCTTTTACTCATGAAGAACTAGCAGATGAGTTACTAAAAGCTGACATCAAGGGAGTTGATGTATCTGTTTTAATAGAAAGAAGACAAAGAAATGTGATGAATTCACAATATGAAAGGCTAAGGGACTTTGGAGTTGATATTAAGGTTGATGGGAACAAGTACAATATGCATAATAAGTTTGTAATTATAGATGATAAGATTGTAATAACAGGCAGCCCTAATTACAGCTGGAGTGGAAACAACAGGAATGATGAGAATATGGTGGTTATTTATAATGAAGGTTTAGCTCAGAAGTATGTGGGTGAATTTAACAGACTATTTAGTGAGGGAGAAGTGGTTTAATTTTAGAGATTTCACCTTTTTTTGCCTTTTTGAGGCAATAAAATAGGTATTCCCTGCCTGATAGGGTATTTATGGCTGCATTTGACGCAGACAAGGTTTTTCTTGTCTTTTGTATAGCGCAAATTAGCCCTGCAGATTGGGCATGCTAAGATATCGAATAAGTCCTCTGGAATTGGGTCTTTCATTTTAAATCTGGTTTTCCAAGCAAAAAGCTTAAATATTGAACGAAAGGTTTATATAGTAGTAATGACTTTCCTTTATAAATATTGTTGTTTTATGATTGTTATTTTATAAAGTTGATTTTATGAAGAGGGGGGTGTAGTTTATTAATTTTATGATTAAATTAAACATGGGACTGGGTGATTAAAAATGCCGGAATTAGTCAAGAAATGCCCTGAATGCGGGGGTATAAACTTAAACTGGAATAAAGAACGTGGAGAGATTATTTGTAAAGATTGCGGTTTAGTTATAGAAGAGAAGATGGTTGACTTTACACAAGAATGGAGAGAATTTGACAGCGAAGATGGTGAAAGGAGAAGGGCAGGCGCTCCTATGACTTATACACAGTATGACCATGGCTTAGGTACAGAAGTAGGACAGAAAGCTGATTTGTTTAAGCTAGGTGGAAGGGAAAGAAACAAATTCTTCAGATTAAGGAAATGGCAGTACAGAATTTCTACGGCTATTGAAAGAAACCTTAAATTAGCATTGGCAGAGCTAAAAAGGGTAAGCTCTTTTTTGAAATTGCCAAGATCTGTTGAGGAAGAGAGTGCTAGGATTTATACCTTGGCTGTACAGCGTGGCTTAGTAAGGGGAAGAAGTATGGAAAGCGTGGTAGCAGGAGCTTTATATGCTGCATGCAGAAGGCATGATGTTCCCAGGACACTAGATGAGCTTTCAGAGGCTTCTGGTATAGAGAAGAAAGAGATTGGAAGGACTTACAGATTTGTTACAAGGGAACTAGGCATAACAATATTACCAAGCAATCCAGCAGATTATATTGCAAGGTTTGCTTCTTCATTAAAATTAAGTGCTGAAACTCAGAGCAATTCAATTGAAATTCTTGAGAAGGCACAGAAAGCAGAGCTTACATCTGGCCGCGGTCCTACTGGAATAGCTGCAGCAGCTTTGTATGTTGCTGCTTTATTGCATGGGGAAAAGAGAACCCAAAGAGAAGTTGCAGATGTTGCTGGTGTGACAGAAGTTACAATAAGAAACAGGTACAAGGAACTTCTTGATGAACTGAAGCTTGAGAAAGAAATCAAGAAAAAGAAGAAGGTCAAGAAGAAAAGGTAATTTTTATTATTTTATTTTTGGCATTCTAGGTGGAACACTAATTTTTACAGAATGGCAAATGAAAATTTAACAGAACAGGAATTTAACAGATACGTAAGACATCTAAATTTGCAAGAGGTAGGAATAAAAGGCCAAGAAAAGATTAAGCGTGGCAAGGTGTTAATAATAGGTGTTGGGGGTTTGGGAAGTCCTGCTGCTCTTTATCTGGCTGCTGCCGGTGTAGGGATAATAGGGATTATTGATTTTGATAATGTTGAGGAGACTAATTTGCAAAGGCAGATAATTTATTCTACAAAAAATTTAGGGGCAAGAAAAACAGAATCTGCAAAAAAAGTTATTAATGATTTAAATCCAGATGTTAAAGTGGAAACACATAATGAAAAACTAAATTCAGAGAATGCACTGGAAATAATAAAAAAATATGATGTGGTTATAGACGGCAGTGATAATTTTTCTACTAAATATCTGATTAATGATGCATGTGTTTTATTGAACAAGCCAAATGTTTATGGAAGTGCCACTGGTTTTGATGGGCATGCATCTGTTTTCAATTATAAAAATGGTCCGTGCTATAGATGTTTATTTCCGGAACCTCCAAAACCAGGTTCAGTCTTAAGTTGTGTTGAAGCAGGTGTTCTTGGAGCTTTGCTAGGAGTTATTGGCACGATACAGGCTACAGAAGCGCTTAAGATTATTCTTGGTAAAGGGAATATATTATCTGGAAGGTTTTTGGTCTACAATGCATTAAATATGCAATTTAAAGAGCTGAAATTAAGCAAGAATAAAAATTGTGTGGTTTGCGGAGAAAATCCTAGTATAAAGAAGTTAAAAGAAAATCAAAAAATCATTTCTCCTTAATATGTTGCTTTACTGATTCTTCCCTAATGTTATCTCAATGATGGAAACTCTTATGTCCTTGCCTTCGTCGTTCTTGAACTCTTCGCTGTCTATCTTTATGTCTCTTACGCCTACTGTGCTTTCCAGAAATCTTTTACTCGCAACTTCTGCGACATCTACAGCGCGGCTGATGAACTTTCCACGAGCCTTTATTATTACATTTTCTGCATTCTTGGTTGTAAACTGCATTACTACGCCAGTCACATAGTTCATAAACGGCTTTCCACCAATAAAAATGTTGTTGTCTTCCATATTGCTGACCTCCATGTTATTTTTATGTTGTAGTTATTAGTGTTAATTGTTGTTTGACCATGACCCAACGTTTGTAGCGTATAAAAATACTTTATTTATAAATATTTCGTAAAACTCTAGTTTACTTTTTTTCAACCCTCACCTTAGAAATCCTGTGGTCTTCTATTTCTTCAATTTTCAATTTAAACTTGTTGTAACTAATTTCGTCACCTTCTTTTGGTATTTTACCGGTGAATTTGAGAATAAATCCGCTTAATGTGTCGTATCCTTTGCCTTTCAATTTCATATTTAATTTTTCATTTACCTCCTCAATATCAATTTTCCCATTAACAATCCAAATATTTTTTCCTATCTTCTTGGTGTTTGGAGCTATAATATCTGTTTCATCCATTATCTCTCCTACAATTTCCTCCAAGACATCTTCTAAAGTAACAAGACCTGTGATAGAGCCATGCTCATCCACTACAATGGCCATATGCTCTTTTCTTTTCTGGAATCGCCTTAATAGGTCGCTAATTTTCTTTACTTCAGGAACAAAGTATGGCTTGTACATAATTTTTCTTATAGCATCATTCTTATTTTTGCCTTGCATATTTTTCATTAAATCCACAATGTGGACAATCCCTATGATATGCTCTCTATATTTTTCATAAACCGGCATCCTGGTATGCCTTTTTTTTAAAAATATTTTGAATGCATTTTTTATTTTCAATTTGGATTCCAGCATAATCATGTCTTTCCTCGGGGTTGCTATTTCCCCTACGCTTATATCATCAAACTCAAGGATGCTTTTTATCATCTTTTCCTCAATTTCTTTTATAGAGCCTTCTTCTTCTGCTAATTTTATCATACTCATTATCTCTTCTTCTGTTATTGCTTTTTCCTGAGTTTTTATTCCCATAAGCTTGATGAATCTGTTTAGGAATTTATCCAGGATGTTTAGTATAGGGGCTAATATTATGCTTAAATACCATATTGGAGCAGCAACAAGTTGCGAAATTAATTCATTGTTTTTTGCTGCTATTGATTTCGGAGTTATCTCTCCGAAAATTAGAATTAGCAGTGTCATTACTCCTGTTGCAATTGCTATTGCGTAGATTTTGAAAATTCCTATCATGATTGAGGTTGCCATGGCAGCTGCAGCAACGTTAACCAGGTTGTTTCCAATCAAAATTGTTGCAAGCATTCTTTGAGGGTCATCTTTCAGATTTTTTACGAAAACTGCCCCAAACTTTTTCTTGTCAAGCATGTACCTGGCTTTAACTCTTGTTAAGCTAATCAAAGCAACCTCTGATCCAGAGAAAAAGCCTGATAGCAATAGGAGAATTACTAAGATTATGATCTCGATACCTAATACCATCTATATCGTTATTGCTATTTATTTTTTTTTCTATTTAAGGTTTTCTATGCAATACTGTTAAATGGGCAAATTCAATTAAAGAATACCATTTACTTGTTTTCTACTAATTGTATTGTGCAGGAGCAAGGCAGTTTTTTAGAGGCTCTGGTCAAAGCTGTTTTTGCAAGCTCTAAATTTAATTTGTTTACAGAAACATGAAATATTGTGTCACCTTTTTTTATCTGAGCAGCATTGCCTATTGGTTTTCCAAAAGCCCTTTGCATTCCTGTACTAAAGCGGTCTGCACCAGCACCTGCTGCAAGAGGATTTTCTCTTAAAACATGGTGGGGGTAAGGCTTAAGTTTAAGGTGGTAACCAGAAAGGCCCAAGGTAGATTCAAGAATCTTATTAGAGGTCTGCTTTGCGCTTTCCAGGGCATTGTCCCTTATTTGCAAATTATCTTTTGATATAAGCTTTAATGTATATTGAAACCTTTTTTTAGGGCTGCCTAATTCAAAACCCGCTATGCGTATGTTTGGGCTAATTTTTACGTATGACTTTCCTTTGTACTTAGAGGTCCTTGTGTAGGGCCTTTCAATCCTTCTGTATGATACAAATTTTCTTATTCTTGCCATAAAGTTTGAGAACTATGCACAATTTTTAAATGTTTCTACTTATTATTATAATCCTATTATTAGATAATTCAGTAATCTTTATAAAAGATATTAAGTTATTAAAATTACAATGCGAGGGCATAGTCCGCTATGCGAGGGTTAGTGCAAGCGACTCGCAAATTCTTGCGAGCAATTCACTACCTCAAAGCCAAGCGGCTAAGGCGAGCGGCTGCAACCCGCTTATTCATGGGTTCGAGTCCCATCCCTCGCTTATATCTTTACTTTACAAAATGACATTGAAAGTTTATAATACTTTAACCAGGAAAAAAGAATTGTTTAAACCACGTAAAGGGAAGAATGTTAATTTTTTCTGTTGCGGAATTACACCCTACGATTACGCGCATATTGGGCATGCAAAAACTTATGTGCAGTTTGATATTATTGTAAAATATCTAAGGTATAGGGGCTATAAAGTTACTTACCTGCAAAATGTTACAGATATAGATGATAAGATAATACAAAGGGCTCGTGAGAAGAAACAGAAACCAATTGATTTAGCTAGAAAGTTTGAAAAGGAATACTATAAAGATATGAAAGCATTAGGTGTTGATTCTATAGATAAATTTGCGAGAGCAACTGAGCATATTAAAGAAATACAAAAACAGATAAAAACATTAATGGACAAGGATTATGCCTATACTATAGAGAATGATGGTGTATATTTTAACCTTAGTAAAGATCCTGAATACGGGAAATTGTCTGGCAGAAAATCAATAGAGGCAGAAGATGCTGTTTCAAGGATAGATGATAGTGGTAAGAAAAAAAACAAGGGAGATTTTTGTTTATGGAAAAAATCAAAACTAGACGAGCCCTCTTGGGAAGATCCTTGGTTTAATGGTGGAAGACCGGGATGGCATATTGAGGATACTGCCATTAGCGAAAAATTTTTTGGGCAGCAGTATGATGTGCATGGCGGAGCTCGCGATTTAATATTTCCTCACCATGAAGCAGAAATTGCCCAGATGGAATCTGCTTCTGGAAAAAAGCCTTTTGTAAGGTATTGGCTGCATACTGGTTTCTTGAATGTAAAGGGCCAGAAGATGGCCAAATCAGCAGGCAATTTTACCACTATAAAAGATGCATTAAAAAAATATGATCCAAAAGTTTTAAGGTTCTTTTATCTTTCAGCTCATTATAGAAGCCCCATTGACTTTTCTGAAGAATTATTAGAGCAGGCAAAGCACAGCCTCGAAAGACTGGATGATTTTGTAAGAAAAGTAAAAGATAACAAAGAAAAAGATGACCAGAAATTAATAGAAAAAACAAAAAAAGAATTTCTAAAATATATGGATGATGATTTTGATACCCCAAAAGCTCTTGCTGCAATATTTGATTTTGTTAAAGAAGTGCATAAGAACGGAGGGGGCAAAAAAAGTTGTGATTTAATGCTTGATTTTGATAAAATTTTAGGTGTTTTAGAAACAAAAAAAGAAAAAATTCCAGCTGAAATCAAGAAATTAGTCCAGGAGAGAGAAAAAGCAAGAAAAGAAAAAAATTATGAAAAGGCAGACAAAATAAGGGAAGAAATCAAAAGTAAGGGATATATATTGGAAGATACTGAAAAAGATACTATAGTTAAAAAACAAGATTAATGTAAAATGCTAGAAGACAAGTCAAAAGAAAAGCTGAGAGAGGATATTCAAAAGATTCTTGAAGATATTCAGGAATTAAATAAGGATATAGAAGAAACCGGAGAGGAAATAGAAGAAACAGGAGAAGATGTCGAGGAAATCAAGGATGATGTTGGTGACATCAAGAAAGAGGTCGATGAAACAGGAGAAGATGTCGGAGACATTAAAGAAGACCTTGAAGACATTAAAGAAGATATTGGCACTTTACGAAAGACAATGTCCAAGGGCAAACAGATATTTTCCAAGGTGGCAACAACGGTATTGCCTGATAAATTTGCTTTTAAGGATATTGCACAGCAAGTTGTTGGAGCTACAATTCTGTCAGCGCCTTTTGCAGTTACTGAAGAAGTCTGGAATCTGGCAAGAAACCTTGATTTGATGCACATCATATTTCTAATCTTTATTACTATATTATTTGATGTATTACTATTCAATTACACAAAGTATCAAAATCTGGGAGATAAGAAATTAATGCTGCCGTTAAGAATAACATCATTGATATTTGTGACCTATGTAACAAGTGGTATAGTTTTAACTGTGTTCGGAGTTATTGGAGGGCAAATACAGGATACTTCCTGGGCAATGAAGCTTATCGTAATGGTCGGATTATTTGCAAATATAGGAGCAGGTACTGCTGATTTGATAAAGTAGAAATTTACAATAGAGAAAAATCCAATAATAAACACGCAATAATTTAATTAACATTTAAATTTATAATTTCTAATCAAATATCAACTATGACTTCGTAATCAATTTTCGATTGTTTGTCTAGTGGTTCAAAAACAATTTCTTGTGCATTTGTTGTTGCTACTAAATCTTGTCTTATTTTTTCAAAATCTGCTTTGGAAAGCTTGCCTTTTGCTATCAGCTTTTTAACAGGTTTTTTTAATGACAAATTCTTCTCGGATTTTGCCCTTCTGACATGCTGCAATATGTAGACAAAGAAATCTCCAATTTTTTCTGCTTTTTCGTCAATTAAATTTAATTTTGGCCAGCTTGTAATATGAACACTTTTGCTTTTTTCATGCTTTTTATAATAAAGCTGGTAGAGTTCCTCTGTTATGAAGGGTGTTATTGGAGCCATTAGCTTTATTATTGTCAATAAGCCGTGGTATAAGCCGTATTGTGCTGACAATCTTGCCTCTTTGCCCCTTTTGTCTGCATTATAAAGCCTGTCTTTTATTATTTCAAGGTAATTGTCACAAAAAGTATGCCAGAAAAATGTTTCTGTTGCAAGCTTTGTATGAGAGTATTCATAATTCATAAAATTTTCAGTGGATTCTTTTACAATATTGCTTAGTTTTGTTAAAATCCATTTATCAATTGCCTCAATATTTTTTGGTTTTTTGCCATTATAATCTGCAAAATGCATAAAAGCGAATTTAGAAGCATTCCATATTTTTGTTGTAAATTTCTGCCCTGTTACTAAGTCTTTTTCCTGGAATGGCAAATCATCCCCTAAATTTGAGCCAGCTGCCCAGAACCTTAATGCATCTGCCGAGTATTTTTTAATGGTGTCTCTTGGATCAACTACATTTCCCTTTGACTTTGACATCTTTTTTCCATGTGGATCAAGAGCCCAGCCGGAAATCATCACATCTTTCCAGGGAATGTTTTTGTGGTGGAAATAGCTTTTTACAACAGTATTAAACAGCCAGAAGGTAATTATATCATGTGCCTGTGGTCTCAAACTCATTGGGAATAATTTTTTGTATATTTTTTTGTTTTTGAAAAGTTCAATTGCAAGCTGCGGTGTTAATGAGGAAGTTGTCCATGTATCCAAAACATCTTTTTCTGGGATAAATTCAGAAGAACCGCATTTACATTTACTTTTTGGCTTATCAACTAAAGGATCAACTGGCAGTTGTTTTTCATCAGCAACTATAATTTCAAAGCATTTTTTGCAATGCCATGCAGGTATTGGGATGCCGAAATGACGCTGCCTAGAAATGTTCCAGTCCCATTTTAAGCCATAAATCCAGTTTTCATATCTTGAGCGCATATGCTTAGGGTACCATTTTATTTTTCTGCCGTATTTTATGAATTCATCCTTTAAATCAAGATATTTTATGAACCACTGGTCTGTTGTTAGTATTTCTATATCTGTTTCACATCTTTCATGAACATTTACTACATGCTTTATTGGCTCTATTTTTTTAATCCGGTTTTCTTCTTCCAGGGCTTTAATGACAGCTTTTCTTGCCTCTTTTACATGCAATCCCTTAAATTTGCCTGCTTTTTCATTCAAGGTCCCATTCTTATTCATAATTTCAATTGGCTCTATATTGAATTCTTCTACCCACTTTACATCATCCGTATCACCAAAAGTACAATGGTAAACAATTCCAGAGCCAAATTCCATATCAACATCTTTGTTTGCATTTATTTTTACTTTTCTGTCTGAGAATGGTATCCCTGCCTCAGCCCCAATAAATTTTTTGTATCTCTTATCATCCGGATGTATGTGTATAGCGACACAAGCAGGCAATAGCTCTGGTCTTGTTGTGGCTATAGTTATTTGCTTGCCTAATGAAGTATCAAATTTCATGTAGACAAAATTGCTTTCTCTTTCACTGTCCTTCATCTCAACCTGGGCTATAGCTGTCTGGCATTCAGGGCACCACACAAATGGTGCTCTTTTTCTGTAGATTCTTTTTTGCTTGTACAAATCCAAAAAGGATCTTTGAGAGATTTTTTGGCAATGCTTATTTATAGTTGAGTAATAGATATTGTAATCAGCGCTTATTCCTATGCGTTTCCAATCATAGATAAAATCTTGCCTTATTTCCTCTAAGGCTTTGAGGCATAAATCCACAAATTGCTCTCTTTTCATAAATTGTCCTTTGACATTTTTCATTTTTTCTATCATTCTTTCTGTTGCTAAACCATTGTCATCTGTGCCAAAAGAGCAGAAAATATTCTTGCCCAGCATTCTATGAAATCTCATGACAAAATCCTGTTGCGAGAAAGAAAAGCTATGCCCTATATGCATTTTACCGCTTAAGGTAGGCGGGGGATTATCTACTGAATAAATTTCTGCTTTGCTTTCTGGGTCAAAAGCATAGATTTTTTCCTTTTCCCAGTAATTCATCCATTTTATTTCTGATTCTTGTGGATTATATCTCTTAGGCAATTCCATGATTTAATAGAAAAGATATTTGTATTTAAAGGTTATGCAAGCAATTCAATAAAATAAATTTCAATAATAAAAAAATTTAATAATTAATAAAATGAAATATCAAAAAATAATCAATGGAAAACAACAAAATTAATATAATCAAAAATTATGCCAATTTCTATGCAACCTTTTACCATAAAATATCAACCTAAAAAAACAAACGAAATAATGGGGCAAGATACTGCTATAAAAAAATTAAAGAATTTTGTTGTTGATTTTAAAAAACAGAGAAAGAATGCAGCTTTGCTTTATG
>Ga0187833_10000526_pt1 | contig 44178 bp, 35 predicted proteins | sample ETNtaG_37_FD_167968 | JGI IMG/M metagenome (GOLD analysis project Ga0187833, IMG submission 167968) | Marine microbial and viral communities from oxygen minimum zone, Eastern Pacific Ocean - ETNP2014_SV_400_PacBio MetaG (Illumina Assembly) | ecosystem: Environmental > Aquatic > Marine > Hypoxic...
TTCTTCGATTTCCTGCGTGTGTTCGAAATGCCATTACTCGGCTACGGCGGCTATCTGCCCTTTGCGCTGGAATTGTTCGCCTTGTATCATCTGCTGAGCAGCTTCACCCGCAACGGAGGGAGGAAGCAACTCTACCTGCGCTTTGCCGCACCCGTGTAGCCGCCGCACAGCATGAACAAGCACGCGAACGCCGACGCAGCGCCCGAAGCAATTGAAAGCAGCGGGGAGCGCACGCATGTGCCCGCCGAGTTTGCAGATTCAGCGGCCGGCGTGCGCGCTGCTGACGCGGAAATCCGCACTGCCCTTGCGGACGCCGGAATCACATGGCAGCAATGTCCACGCCGCAATTGGAATGGCAACGCGGAAGGCAGCGCCACGGCGAAGGCTTTCGCCATGCAGGGCATCCTGAAATACCACGGCCTAGCTGACTGGCACTGGCGCACTGCTTTCGTGCCCAGTATATCGGTCAACAACGACGCGGCGTACACAATCACGCGCGTGGATTTCGAGCCCGGCCTGATAACCGACATCCTGACAATCGACGGGAAGCCCACAGAAGGCCGCCCGCTCGAGCGCGTGACGCGTGTGCTGCATCATATCCGCGTTCTGGCCGGAAGCACAAGTGGGGCGCGCGTGCAATCCCGCAACGTGCTGACTGCCGGCATCGCGGCCAAGGGCCTCGGCACCAGCGCGGCCGCAGGCGCAGCGCTCGCCACCGCCGCTCTTGCGGCAGCTCTCGGCCCGGAAGCAGCCCGAAACCTACGGCTGGTCAGCTGCAGCGCACGTCTGCTGGCCGGTTCCGCTTGCCGCAGCACGGTCGGCGGTCTGGCGCTCTGGCTCTCATATCCCGGCATCGTCCATGATGATTGCTTCGCAGTGCGCATGGACGATGCCGAGCAGCTTGCGGATTTGCGCCTGCTCACGGTGCCGCTAGAATCCCGCGCCGGACTGCAGACCGAGCAGGCCCACCGCGTCGCGCCCAGCAGCGCCTTCTTCCGCGCCTGGATGCAAACCCGGCGTGACGATGTGCTGGCTTGCCTGCGGGCAACTTCACGGGGCGACTGGGAAGCCCTCGGCCGCCTCGCAGAGGTGGACAGCATGCGCCTGCACGGCGTCACCATGTCCGCCGACCGCGAACAACCACTCGTCGCCTGGGAACCGGAAAACATCTCTCTCTTCCACATGTGCCACCGCCTGCGCGCAAAAGGCGTGCCCGTGTATTTCTCGACCGACACTGGGCCGACCACGGTTTTCCTGACGCATGCGGATTATCAGCATGAAGTCATGCAGAGCATCTCCGCGCTCAGGTTGGGCGTGGAGATCATTCCCGGCCACGTCGCTGGGCCGGCAACGCTGCTGCCGCCCGAGCACGAGGAAGCGGTCGGACTGTAAAGCCCGCCCCATGATTGCTCCCGCGCTGACGGCAGCGCCAACGCACACGCTCTGTTTCCTCACCAGTGGCGAACGCGTGCTTATGCTGCACCGCCGCAAAGAACCGAACCGCGGTTTGTGGAACGGGGTGGGCGGCCGCATCGAAGCGGGTGAGACGCCCCACGCCGCCTGCCTGCGAGAGGTGCGCGAAGAGACCGGGCTGCAGCTGACCGCCGCTAGCTTCGCCGGACTGCTGAGTTGGTGCGCCCCCGCCGCAGACGGAGCACTGGCGCTGTACACCGCGCCGGCTCCCTCCGAGGAAGTGCACAGCTGCGATGAAGGCGATCTACGCTGGCAGCCAAGGCAGTGGGTATTCAGTTCAAGCGCAGTAGTCTCCAACATCCATGTATTCGGCCCGGCCGTGCTCAACGGCGCGCCGGCTTGCGTCTATCACTTCGATTACGGTAGCCACGGCCACATCCAGAGCCATGAGCGGCGGCCGCTGCCCGCTTCTTTTCGGGTCGCCCAACACGGAGCGAATATTTAACCTTTTGCATACACAGCACAGATATACTTACGGCATGTATCACCAGTGCTTTCAGCTCTTTCCCATTATAATCGAGCCGAAGCTAGGTGAAGAAAGGTGTAATCAGGGTCAGCGACGATGATGAGATTTGACCGTTTTACCGAACGCGCTCAAGACGCGGCCGCCCGCGCCTACGAGATCTTGCAGCGCTATGGACACAACCAGGTGGATACCGAGCATATTCTGCTTGCGCTGCTCGAGCAGCCCGAGGGTGTCATCCCGCAGATTTTGGAATTGCTCAAGGTGGAGGCGGAGCTGCTGCAGCAGCGTCTCGATGATGTGCTCCGCGCCAGCCCGAAGGCAGCCATTTATGGCGGCGGCACTGGCCAGGTGTTCATCACCCCGCGCGTCAAGCGCATTATCGACCTGGCCAATGAAGATGCAAATCGCCTGAAGGACGAATTCATCTCCACCGAACACATCTTCCTCGCCATTCTCTCGGAGCGAAACACAAATGTGGCGCGTATCCTGTCGGAAGCAGGCATCTCCCGCGACCGCGTCACCACCGCCATCAAAGAGCTGCGCGGCGGCCAGCGAGTGACCAGCCCGCAGGCCGAAGCGCGATACAAAGTGTTGGAAAAATACAGCCGCGACCTGACGCAAATGGCGCGCGCCGGCAAACTTGACCCGGTCATCGGGCGCGATAAAGAAATCCTGCGCGTGATTCAGGTTCTCTCCCGCCGCACGAAAAACAACCCGGTGATGATTGGCGAGGCCGGCGTCGGCAAGACCGCCATCCTAGAGGGCCTGGCGCAGAAAATCGCCGACAACGATGTGCCCGAGATTCTGAGCGGCAAGACGGTGGTGGCGCTTGATCTGGGCGCCATGATCGCGGGCTCGCGCTTCCGCGGCGAGTTCGAGGAGCGGCTGAAAGCCACCATTGAGGAGATTCAACGCGGTCAGGGCGACATCATCCTCTTCATCGACGAATTGCATACTGTCGTCGGCGCGGGGGCGGCCCAGGGCGCCATGGACGCCAGCAACATGCTCAAACCGGCTCTTGCGCGCGGCGAGCTGCAGTGCGTCGGCGCAACCACATTGGACGAATTCCGCAAACACATTGAAAAGGACCCCGCCTTGGAGCGGCGCTTCGCGCCCGTTTTCGTTGAGGAGCCGGATATAGAAGAGACGGTAGAGATGCTGAAGGGTTTGCGAAGCCGCTACGAGGCCCATCACAAAGTCAATATCACCGATGAAGCGCTCACCGCGGCGACCAAACTCTCCCATCGCTACATCACCGAGCGCAAGCTGCCGGACAAAGCGATAGACCTGATGGACGAGGCCGCCGCTAAACTGCGCGTGGCGCTATTCTCGTTACCGCCGGAGTTGAAAGAAAAGAAAACGGAAATTGACAAGCTGCAGACCGACGAAGATGCGGCCAGCGGTGAGCACGATTACCAGCGCGCCGCTGAGTGCAAAGCCGAAAGGCTGCGCTCAGAATCCGAGTTCAACGACTTGCGCCGCGAGTGGGAAAGGGAACATCAGCTTGACGAGGTAGTCAACGCCGAGGACATCGCCGAGGTGATTTCGAGCTGGACCGGCATCCCGCTCACGCAGATGCTGGAAACCGAGGCCGAAAAGCTGCTGCGCATGGAAGAACGGCTGCAGCAGCGCATCATCGGGCAGCACAAAGCCATCGGCGCGCTGGCCGACGCCATCCGGCGCGGCCGCTCCGGCCTGAAAGACCCCAAGCGCCCGACGGGTTCGTTTATCTTCCTCGGCTCCTCCGGTGTAGGCAAAACCGAGCTCGCCAAAGCGCTGGCCGAATTCCTGTTCGACGACGAGGACGCGCTGGTGCGCATTGATATGTCCGAATACCGCGAGCAGCACACGGCTTCGCGTCTTTTCGGAGCCCCGCCCGGATACGTGGGCTACGAGGAAGGCGGCCAACTGACCGAGGCCGTGCGTCGGCGTCCGTACCGCGTGGTGCTCTTTGATGAAATCGAAAAGGCGCACCCGGAGGTGTGGAACGCGCTGTTGCAGATTCTGGACGATGGCCGCCTGACCGACGGCCAAGGCCGTGTGGTTGATTTCCGCAACACGGTGCTGATAATGACCTCGAACCTTGGCACTGAGTTCGTCACCAGCGGCGGCTCGCTCGGTTTCCTCTCGCAGAAAGATGGCGCCGAGGCCGAAAACGAGGAGAAGATTGAAAAGGCGCTCAAGAAGACTTTCCGGCCCGAATTCCTGAACCGCATTGATGAAATCATCATTTTCTCGCAGCTCACTCCCGAGGACATGGAAGAAATCGTCGATTTGCAAATGCAGGAAATCGAGCAGCGCCTGGCTGAATACAGACTTTCAGTGGAGCTGACGCCCGCGGCGCGCACCTGGCTGGCGAAACAGGGTTACGACCCCGCCTTCGGCGCACGACCGCTGAAACGCGCACTGCAGAAACACGTGGAATCGCCGCTCTCGGTGAAGATGCTGCGCGGGGATTTTAGCGATGGGGACAAAGTTTTCGTGGATGCCGGCGAGGAGAACGGTCTGGAATTCACCCAGGAAGCAGCCCCCGAGCCGGACACAGAGACGGAACCGGTGCCGGTCGAGGAGACTGTGGACGCGACCGCGGCGTGATCCCGGCCGCGGGCTTTCGGCCCGGCGGCAGGGGCCTATGCGCCGGCCCCAATCGGATCCCCTCAGCCCAACGACAGCGTCGATCCTGCGGCCGTCTTCACCACGTTTATGCGTGTCGGGAAGGCTTCCTTTAGTTCCTCGATGTGCGTAATCACTAGCACGCGCTTAAAGTCGCCCTGAATCGCGTTGATGGCTTCGAGCAGGCGCTCGCGGCCGCGCGCATCTTGCGTGCCGAAGCCCTCGTCGATTACCACCGTCTGCAGCTGTGCGCCCGCCCGCCGCGCCAGCAGTTTACTGAGCGCGATGCGAATGGCAAAGTTGACCCGAAAAGCCTCGCCACCGCTGTATAGCTCGTAATTGCGCGTGCCCAGCTCGTCGGCTATTTTGATGTCCAGCGTCTCGCGTAACACCCCCGATTTCAGTTCACGCTGAGTGTCGAAACGCACGCTCATACGCCCGCCCGTCATTCTGCCCAGAAGCGTGTTCGCGCTCTCTTCGACCTCAGGCACGGCCGCTTCGATAATCATGGCGGGAACACCCTGCTTTCCAAACGCGACGCGCAATTCCTCGTAAACGCCGATGCGCTCGGCCAGCTTATCCCGCTCGGCGCTCCGGGATTCGCGCCGCTGTGCCAGCCCGTCCAGCGCAGCCAGTTTCTGGCGCGCGCTGCCGACGTGCTCGGTGGCAACGCGATGTTCGATGCGCAATCGCTCCAGCGCCTGCCGGCGCTCATCGGCCGCCTGCAGTTGCAATTCGTGCTTGCGCGCTTCGAGTTGCAACTGCTGCACCTGCGCGCGGTCTTGCGCCAGCGTATCCTGCCAACGCTGCCGGCGCTTCTGCAGCCCCGCGAGCGCCGAATGCGCCGCGGCCGCGCCGGCCACCGCCGAACCCAGTTCGGCCAGTTTGCGCTGCAACCCGGGCTTCTGCTTCAGGGCTTTTTCCAGTTCGGCCAGGCTCTTGTCAAGCGCCTTTAACTGCGCAGTCAGTTTCTGGTACTGCTCACGTTGCTCGGCGTAGCGCTCGCGGCGCGTGTCCAGATCTCCCTGCAAATCGGTCAGCAGTTGCGCGCGCGCGCCCTCATCCAGCGCCTGCCCGCAGGTGGGGCAAATGGGTTCCATGGCCGCCTGCAGCGCGGCGATGCGCTGCTTTAGCGGTTCGGCCTCCGCGATCAGTATCTCGTTCTCTCCCTGCAGCCGCGCGGCGCTCTCGGCGGCTTCCGCGCGGTCAGCGGCCAATTGTTTTCGCTCGTGTTCGCGCTCATCCAGCGCCTCCAATTCAGATTGGGCCGCAGCCTGCTCGGCCCGAAGCGCCTCGTCGTCGCCCTTGGTCTGCGCCGCCGCCAGCTCCTTTTCCGCATCGGCCAATTCACTTTCGCCCTGTTTCAACCGGTCGTTCAGGTCATCCGTGCTGCGGCGCGCGTGCGCCAGCCCCTGCCGGGCCTGCTCCACATCGGCCATATCTTTCTCGGCCGCGCGCAACTGTTCCAACACCTGATTGAGGCCGGATTCCGCGTCGGAAAGTTCCTGCTCATATTCAGCGCGGCGCTGCAACTCCACATCGATTGCGGCGATTTCGCGTTCCAATACGCGCACATCCTCGGTGAGGGCGACGCCGCGGTCGCGGGCGTGCTGCTCGAAGAGCGTCCACTGCTCGAGGCCAAGAATGCTTGCCAGCACCGCCTTGCGGTCGCCCGCCGATTTGACCGTGAATTCGTCCGCACGGCCCTGAGCGATAAAAGCAGAATTCATGAAAGTCTCGTAATCTATGCGCAGCAGTGCGTCGATTTTGCGCTGCGTCTGGCGGATGCCGGCTTCGGAGTGACCGCGCCAGCTCTCAGTGTCCGCATCGTACAGCTGCAATTCCAGCAGGCTTTGCCCGCGCTTGCCGCTTTTGCGCTGCCGCATCACCTGATAGCGTTGCCCGGAAAGCTCAAAGGTGAAGGCCACGCGCATCTCGCTCTCGCCGAAGTGAATCAGTTCGTCGTCGCTGCGCTTACCATCGCGCGCCCGACCCCACAGCGCCCAGACCATGGCTTCCAGCAGCGCCGATTTGCCGGCCCCGTTTTCGCCCGCGAGACATGCTACGTGGATACCGCTAAAATCAAGCGGGGCGGGATTCTTGTAAGGCAAAAAATTGGTGATTTCTAAAGTGACCGGGATCATGGAATTTCCCGCGCCGGGAAGACGGAATGTTTACTCGTCGCTGCCCTGAAAGATGCCATCGGCCGCGGCCAGAAGCGGCTGCACGCGCTCGGGCCCATATCCTTTGTCCGCGAAGTAGCGCTCCAGCAGCTCGGTCGGGGTGAGCGTCTCGGCTGCCAGTCCGCCGATGCGCGTGCGCGCCTCGTGTTCCACCTCGCGCACGACGGTATAACTGTACGCGGCCCGCAGCGCGGCGGCCATTTCTGCATCGCGCAGCGCCGGGGCTTGCTCCGCTTTCAACTGCATGATCAGTCGCACTACCACCCCTTCAATGTCACGTTTCTCGATTGCGCGCACCACCGCACCGGTGGGGTCGTCGCGCTCGCGCGCGTCCACGCGGATGGTCAGGAAAGGGCGCGCGTCCACTGGCACAAAGCTCCACTCAGTTTCGCTGCGCGCCAATTGCACCCAGCAGAATCCTTTCGGCTCTTTCTCCTCCCCGAAATCGATGCGCTCCAGGCTTCCCGAATAGACCACACTCGGATATGCGCCCGCGTTTACGTCCTGATGTTTGTGGATGTGGCCGAGCGCGACGTAATCCCAGACCGGTTCCGCCAGCACCGAGTTGTACACGGCCACATCGCGCCCGAGCATCACGCTGCGCTCAGACCCCAGTTTTGCCTCCGCCACGGAGAAATGCCCGCTGAGCACGCGCGGCATTTCGTGTTCCGCGGCTTGACGAGCGAGGTCCTCAACAAGCGTGGAGACTGCCGCGCGCAGCGCCCGGTCCAACTCTTCAACCGATTTGCCGCGATGTTGCTCCTGCGTCAGCAGCCGGTTGCGCATCGGGTACGGCATCCACGCGAGGAAGAACGGCCCGCGGCGTGTTTCCACCACCCGGCCGGTGGGCTCGCTGCCGACAATCACATTGCGAACATCCAGCGCCCCGAAAATATCCACACTGGTGGCCTTGGAGGCCATGCCCGGCAAATCGTGATTTCCGACCAGCAAAAGCACCGGCATCTTGTCCGCGAGGCGCTTCAGCCGCGAGGCGAATTCTCGTTGCTGCGTGGGGTCGGGGTCGCGCCGCTTGAAGGCGTCACCGGCAAAAATAGCCGCATCCGCCCGATGCTCCAGAGCGTAATCAACCACCTCGTCCATACGGTCGAGAAAATCACGCACGCGCGAGGATGTACCGGTGCGCGCATCAAGGCGGCCATAGTTCTCCATGCCGACATGCAGGTCGGCGAAATGGAGCAGACGGATAGGGTCAGGCATGCTCGCTTAGCGGGACCGGCAGCCGGACGCCGGGGTCATTCTTCGCGCTCGCCCTCAAAGCCCCACTTTCCGGAAATCAAGTAAAGCGGGCGTCTTTTAACTTCGTTGTATATTCGCCCCAGATATTCGCCAACGATGCCCAGGCAAATCAATTGCACCCCACCCAGAAGCAGCACACTCACCAGCGTGGTGGCCTGCCCGAAAAACTCACGGCTGCCCGAAAAACGCATCGCCACGATGGCCGGGATTCCCAGCATCGCTACGCCGGCGAAAAGGAATCCGAGCGTCATGGCCAGCTGCAGCGGCACGTGCGAAAAGCTGGTAATGCCATCCGTGGCAAAGCGCAGCATGCTCCGCAGCGGATATTTACTGCGCCCGGCAAAGCGTTCCTCGCGCACATATTCCACCTCAGCGCGCTTGAAGCCCACCCAGACTGAGAGGCCGCGCATAAAGCGATGGTGTTCGCGCACTTGCTGGAGGGCGTCCACAACCTTGCGATCCATCAGTCTAAAATCGCCGCTGTCCTTGGGGATGTGCAAATCGGTCAGCCGATCGATCAGGCGATAGAAGAGAGCGGCGGTGATGCGCTTAAACCAAGTCTCGCCCCTGCGGGCGGCGCGCACCGCCAGCACCAGTTCTGCGCCACGCTGCCACTCCGCCACCAGGTCCAGAATGACCTCGGGCGGGTCCTGCAAATCAGCGTCTATCACCACCACAGCTTCCCCGCGCGCGAAATCCATCCCGGCGGTGATGGCGACCTGATGCCCGAAATTACGCGACAGACTGAGCACACGCACGCTTGCATCTTCCGCCTGCAGTGCGCGCATAATCTCCAAGGAGCCATCGGAGCTGCCGTCATCGACCAGAAGCAGTTCGGCCGCGCCATCCAGCCCGTCCATCACCGCGCGCGTGCGCCGGTGAAACTCGGGCAGCGATTCGGCTTCGTGAAAAACGGGCGCTACTACCGAGTATTTTGGGGCGCCCATTACTCAGATGCTCGCCACAACCCGAATGGCGCAGAGCGCACGTCAGTCATAATCCACACGCTCCGCCAGCCCTTCTTCCAGCAATTGCTGGTTCAAATGCACACCACCTGCAATGATTTTTTGGGAATCACTTTCGCCCGGAAGGAAAAACCGTCTGCGATGAAGCACCCGAACTTGCCCAGCTTATGTGTCTTGACCACCACCGCGCTGCCCACCGGCAGCGCCGCCTCCACAAAGTCCTTTGCGGGCAGCCCGCTTGCCCGCTCCAGGCCGCGAATCTCGAGGGCGTTCAGCCCGGCAAGGCGCAGTTTCATTTTCTGGCGCAAGTCGAAGCCCATGTCCATGTCAACATAAATGGTGTCGCCATCGACCACCCGCGTTACGGTGGCGCGATAAGTGTACACGGTAGTTTAGTATAACCGAAAAGCGCCTGCCCTACGGCGCGGCGGAATGTTGATGCAGGCCATAGATTACTCTAACGTTCCTCCAACGTGAGCCGCCTAAGATAGGGTATCTGCGCCGGAAAACCGGCGCGGCAATCTAATGAATGGCTGGAGGCAGGAAAATGTCAAAAATAATCGGAATTGACCTTGGGACGACCAATTCGGTAGTGGCGGTAATGGAAGGCGGCGACCCGACCGTCATCAACACCAGCGAGGGCAACCGCACTTTGCCCTCCATCGTGGCGTTTAACAAGAATGGAGAAAGGCTGGTTGGCCAGACCGCGAAGCGACAGGCGGTGACCAATGCCCAGAACACGATTTATTCCATAAAGCGTTTCATGGGACGCCGCGCGGACGAGGTGACCACAGAGACCGGCATGGTGCCCTATGAAGTGGTGGCCGGCCCCAAAGAAGACGCGCGCGTGAAGATACTGCAGACCGGAAAGACCTACACCCCGCAGGAAATCTCGGCCATGATTCTGGGCAAACTCAAATCGGACGCCGAAGCCTACCTGGGCACGCCGGTGACAAAGGCGGTCATCACCGTGCCGGCTTATTTCAGCGACAGCCAGCGGCAGGCCACCAAAGACGCGGGCAAAATCGCCGGGCTGGAAGTGATGCGCATCATCAACGAACCCACCGCCGCGGCGCTGGTTTACGGGTTGGAATCGCACACGAACGAGAAAATCCTTGTCTTCGATCTGGGCGGCGGCACTTTCGATGTCTCCATTCTGGAAGTGGGCGAAGGCGTGGTGGAGGTGGAAGCCACGCATGGCGACACCCATCTGGGCGGCGACGACTGGGATCAGGCGATTGTCAACTGGGCCGCGGACGAGTTCAAGAAAGAGCAAGGCATCGATCTGCGCAATGACCGCCAGGCGCTGCAGCGGCTGCGCGAGGGCGCTGAGAAAGCGAAGATTGAGTTGAGCTCGGTGAAGCAGACCGAGCTGAACCTGCCCTTCATTACCGCTGACGCCGAGGGCCCAAAACACCTGCAGTTGAATCTCAGCCGAAGCACGTTCGAGCAGCTTACGCAGAACCTAGTGGAGCGCATCCGTGGCCCGTTCGAGAGTGCGCTCAAAGATGCCGGCGTCTCTCCCGGCGAAATAGATCAAGTTGTGCTGGTGGGCGGCTCCACACGCATGCCCATGGTGCAAGAGCTGGCCGAGCAATTGACCGGAAAATCACCCCACAAAGGCGTGAACCCGGACGAGGTGGTTGCGATCGGCGCGGCCATTCAGGGCGGCGTACTCGGCGGCGAAGTAAAAGACGTGCTGCTGCTGGATGTGACCCCGCTGACGCTCGGGATTGAGACTCTCGGCGAGGTGATGACCCCGCTCATAGAGCGCAACACCACCGTACCGGTGAATAAGGCGGAGGTTTTTTCCACAGCCGCGGATGGCCAGACAGCCGTCGATATCCACGTGCTGCAGGGCGAGCGCACCATGGCGGCGGACAACATGAGCCTGGGTCGCTTCCGGCTGGAAGGTATCCCGGCCGCGCCGCGCGGTCTGCCGCAGATTGAAGTCACCTTCGATATCGACGCCAATGGCATCATGAACGTGGCCGCGCAGGACAAAGCCACCGGTGCACAGCAGCAGATAACCATCACGGCCAGCACCAATCTGGAGCAATCCGAAATCGACAATATGGTCAATGACGCGCGTCAGCACGAGGCCGAGGATCGAACCCGCAAAGAACTGGTCGAGGCGCGCAATGAAGCCGAAAGTGTTGCCCACGGAGCGGAAAAAGCGCTCACCGAGCTGGGCGAGAACCTGAGCGACGACGACCGCACTGCGATCGAGAAGCAGGTGCAGGAGCTGCGCGAGGCGGCGCAGGGAGACGACGCCAATCACCTGCGCGAACTGACGCAGGCCCTGCAGCAGGCAACCTATGCTCTTAGCCAGCAGGCGGCTGCAAGCGCGCAGCAGGAAGAGGCTTCCAACGGAGGTGGCGCGACCGAGGGCGCAGCCGGTGATGACGAAGACGTGGTGGAAGGCGAATTCACCGAAGCCTGACCGTCGCTGGCTCACGCACAGAAAGATTCCACAGCCCCGCCCCACCCGGCGGGGCTGTATCGTTAACGCTTGCCTGCACCAAAAATTGATTTGGGATTCCGGTCGGCTGGCTGTATAATCATTCGCACGGAACGCGAATAATCGCGCAAATGCGTGGAGGAACCTCGGCATGAAAGCAGATTACGTCTGGCTAAACGGAGAGTTGATGCCATTCAAACAGGCGAACGTGCCTTTTCTCAGCCCGACTATGCATTACGGGCTGGGCGTATTCGAGGGCATCCGCTGTTATGAAACCTCCGGTGGCGCGGCCGTTTTCCGCTTGAGCGAACATCTGCAACGCCTGCTTGATTCCGCGCTGATATTTGGGATCCGCGACTTTCCATATACGCTGCAGGAACTGCGCGAGGCCACTCTTGAAACCATACGCGCCAACGGGTTCAACAGCTGTTACATCCGCCCGCTGATTTATCTGGATGGACCGCTGGGACTGAACCTCGATGCGGCCGAACCCAGAATCGGGATTGCCGCCTGGGAATGGGGCGCTTATCTTGGCGAGGAAGCGCTGGAAACCGGAGTGCACATGATGGTCTCATCTTTCACCCGCCACCACATCAACGCCAGCATGACCAAAGCGAAAATCTCCGGCAATTATGTCAATTCGGTGCTGGCGAAAACCCTGGCGTTGCGCTCAGGTTATGACGAGGCCATCATGCTCGACCCGCAGGGATACGTCTCGGAATGCTCGGGGGAGAACCTATTCGTTGTCCGCGCCGCCGAGATACGCACCCCACCCCGCGCCACCATTCTGGAAGGCATCACCCGCGATTCGGTCATCACCCTGGCGCGTGACGCCGGCTACATGGTCACCGAGGAGCTTATTTCGCGCGACCAGCTCTATATCGCGGACGAGCTTTTCGTGTGCGGCACTGCGGCTGAAGTGACGCCGGTGCGGGCGGTGGACCACCGCACCATCGGGATTGGACAGCGCGGACCGGCAACCCAAGCGTTGCAGCAGGCATTCTTCGAAACGGTCAATGGCGAGGGAGAGCGCTCGGCCGAATGGCTGGAACACGTTTACGAATGATGGCTGCATCCGCGCGTGGTGCGGCGGCCCGCGCGCTCCTGCGTAATGCCTGACGCGGTACCTCCGACCAATACCGGCGGATGGGGTCGGCACGGTGTCGGTCTGGGGCTGCTGGGCGTTTCCCTGCTGGCGGGCCTGCTACTGTTCGCCTTTGTCGCCCGCATTGTGCCGCAACTTCCATCCGAGATTGCACTCCACTTCACGCACGAGGGCGTCGCCAACCGGCGCGGTCCCCCGCAGGGCCTATTTTACTTGCCGCTGCTGGGAGCATTAATCTGGCTGCTGAATACCCTCACCGGTTTTGGCCTTGCGCGCCAAAATACACTGCGTGTGGGCGCGCATCTGCTTTGGGCGACCACGCTGGCCGTGCAGCTAATCCTGGGGGTTGCGGCTCTGCGTCTGGCGGGCACAATATAAAGCAATCCGTGCCGTGGCCAGGCGTAGCCAAATCCGCTGCAGCGGGCCTGGTGCTGCTGGGGCTGCCGTTTCTGCTTTTCTGGCAGGTGTGGTGGCCAAGCAGCCATCACCGGCGCGTATTCTCCCACGGTGACTTTGTCGAGCAGCATTATCCGTTTCGGGTTTTTGTGGCGCGCGAGTTGCGCGCCGGCCACCTCCCCCTGTGGGACGCGCACACGTTCAGCGGTTACCCCGCCATTGCCGAAAGCCTGCACGCCACTTTCTATCCATTGGGTTTATGGCAGATCCTCTTCCCCGACAATCTTCCGTTTTTGGCGCTGGAAATTGAAGCGCTCTTTCACTTGGGGTTGGCGGGGATCTTCACGTATTTGCTGGTTCGGCAGCTGACGAGCCGCAGCGACGCTGGCCTGCTGGCCGGTGCGGCGTTCAGCCTGAGTGGCTTTCTGACATCTTACCCACTGCTGCAACTCACAATCTTGGAGGCTGCCCTGTGGCTGCCGGCAGCGCTGTGGCTGCTTGAACTGGCGCTGCAACGGCGCTCTCTGCGACTGGCCGCCCTGGCCGGAGTTGCACTGGGGTGCAGCCTGCTGGCCGGGCACCCGCAAACTTCACTGTACATCGCCCTGGTGGTCGGCGGATCTGCGCTCATGCGCGTCATCGCATGCCGAGAGGGGTGGCAATTCGTGCTGGTCGCAGCGCTGCTGAGCGGCGGCGTCGCCCTGGGTATGAGTGCAGCCCAGTGGCTTCCGAGCATCCAGCTAGCCGCTTTGTCGCCGCGCGCCCAACTCCCCTACGAGCAGCTTTCGGGTGGTTTCGGGCCGAGCGCCCTGTGGGGGCTTTTGCGCCCGAACGCCGGAGAGTGGTCGCCACTGTATGTCGGCATAGTCCCGCTCAGCTTAGCCCTCGTAGGTCTCTCTGTGGGTCGGGCGGAAGTTCGTTTCTGGGCATTCGTGGTCACGGTGGCGCTCTTGCTTTCTCTGGGACGGCACGGCTTTCTGTATCCGCTGCTTTACGCGCTTGCACCGAGGGCGGCGCTGTTTCGCGGGCAGGAACGCACCGCTTTCGTGGTCAGTTTCGCCCTGATTATTCTGGCGGGCTACGGGTTTTCTCACCTGACCCGGCGGGAGTGGTGGCCGCGCTGGGCTTTTCCGGTGCTGCTGGCGCTGACAGCGATTGACCTGTTTCACGCAAATTACGGCATTGTCCTGCAGAAGCCTTCGCCGGGCGGTTTCTTTACACAGACGCCGGCGGCAGATTTCCTGAGCCGGAACAGTGGCCTCCGGCGCGTGAGCAGCGAAGGCTTGCTTCCCGGTGGCGGCAACGCCGGCAAGTTCTTTCAGCTCAGGGACGTAACCGGCAACGGCCCGCTCTCGCTTGCGCACTACCATCGATTTCTCGAAAAAGTACCCGAAGTGCGCTGGTGGCAACTTCTCAATGTGCGCTTTGTGCTCACGTCCCGCGTCATCGATTATCCCGGCATTCAGATGGTGTTGGAGGATGAACAGCGCGACGAGCGCGTGTACGAACTTGATTTAGGGGGTCAACCTGTTTGGGTCACTCACGCCTTTGAAGTCGCGCCAAACCAGGAGGCCGCTTTTCAGGTGACTTCCTCCATGGAATGGCTAGACCCGCTGCAGACCGCCGTGCTGGAAGAGCCGCCCAGGCCCGCACCGGAGCCGGCGTCCGGCCCGGAAACCGTCCGCGTAGTCACCTCCGGAAACCAGCGCATGGAAGCGGAAGTCATATTGAGCGCGCCCGCAATTGTGATATTCAGCGAGATAGATTACCCCGGTTGGGAAGCCCGCGCAAATGGCGGAGCGATTGAAACTGTGCGCGTGTTCGGCCTGCTCCGCGCGGTGGCTCTGCCCGCCGGCCAATGGCGGGTGGAATGGCGCTTTAACCCTGCCCCTGTTCGCACAGGCCTGGCACTTTCCGGATTGACCATTCTTCTAGTGAGCTTCTTGCTCATCCGCGATCCCAAATGGCAATTTCGGAGATAGCGTGAGAAATCCGCGTAACCGCCAGTCTATTTTTTTATGCACGCCATGCGATGTTTGGCGCGCACAAGGGAGTGAATTCTGGAGCACATCTGGCAGGCGCTGCTGCTCGGATTGGCGCTATCCAGCCTGACCGGCTGGCTGGCCTATAAACTGCGGGCGTTAGACGGGGGCGGAGTGGCCGGCGCGGTGTTGGTGGGCACGGCGCTGTTTGGCTTCGGCGGAATCCCGGGCGGGGCTGTTTTGCTGCTCTTTTTCATTTCCTCTAGCCTGCTCTCCCGTTTTCAGGCCGCCATGAAAGCGCCGCTTGCGGATAAATTCGCCAAAGGACATCGGCGAGACCTTGCGCAGGCGCTCGCAAATGGCAGCGCGGCCGCAATTGCGGCGGCGCTTTACGCCCTGACAGAGACCGACTGGGCCTGGACGGCGGTGGCGGGGGCGTTGGCCGCTGCAAACGCGGACACCTGGGCGACCGAACTGGGCGTGCTCAGCTCGCGGCAGCCGCGCCTGATAACCAGCGGGAGGTCGGTTTCCATCGGCGTATCAGGAGGAATTACCGCGAGCGGCTCGCTGGCGGCGCTGGCGGGCGCTGCATCCATAGCCGGGATGGCCGGCTGGCTGCGCCCGGGTGGCACGCCCGTTCTGCTGTTCGCCGTCGGCACAATCGGCGGCCTGGCCGGGGCAATGTTTGATAGCTTGTTGGGCGCTTCAGTGCAGGCGATTTATTGGTGCGACGGCTGTGGAAAAGAGACCGAGCGCCATCCCCGCCACCGCTGCGGCCAGCCCACTCGCCGGCTGCGCGGTTGGGTCTGGCTGCACAACGACTGGGTAAACTTTTTTGCCACTCTATTGGGTGCGGTTCTCGCCGCGGGCGCATTCAGCGCCCTTGCCTGAATGAGCGCAGAAACTACGCGTGCCGTGGTTGTTGCGGCACGCTCACCGCGCGCATCGCAATAAACGCCAGCAGCATAAAGACTGCACCGAAAGCGAAAATCACGCGGTGCGAGCCGCTCAGCTCCACCGCGTATCCGGCCAACACGGGCCCGAATACTGCCGCGGCCTGCGAGGCAAAATAATACATCCCGGTGTAGGCCCCGATGCTGCGCTCGTCGCCGGTGTCGTACACCAGCGGCAGGCTGTTCACATTGACCAGAGCCCACGCCGCGCCCGCCGGCACCAGCACAAGTGCCAGCGTGAGCTCGTCTCGGATAAGCGCGTGTCCGGCGCCGAAAAGCAATAGCAGGGCCACCAGGCCAATGCGAATGGTGCGCGTTCGCCCAATGCGCGTTGCGAGCAAACCGCTGGGAAGCGCACAGGCGATAAATACCGCCACGAAAATAGTAGTGAACATGGCCGCGCGCCCGGGGCCCATTCCAAGGGTGAACACGGAAAAAGACGAGAGCCCGGTCTCAATCGCGTTGAAGGCCATGAACCAGAGAAAAATGCCCAGCAGCACGAAGAAACCGCTGCGGTCTTGCGCGTTCCACACCGCCCGGAAATGAAGCAGCACATTGGCCGGCGGAGCCTCGGCGGCCAGTTGCCGGCCTGTTTCCGGCTCGCGCACGAAACGCACTGCCACCAGAACCGCGAGAACCATCACCACGGCCGCGCCGAAAAAGGGCGCCGCCCGCCCGAAGCGGTCAAAAAGCAAACCACCGCCAAAGAGCGCCAGCGCCGCCCCTACCCCGCCCATTAGGTTCAGCAGGCCATTGGCTTTGCTGCGTTGCTCGGGCGGGAAAAGGTCTCCCAACCACGCCACCGCGGGAGAGCGAAAGAGCGCCATGCCGATGTTGGTCACCACTATGAAGACCATTATCGCCAGCAGCGTGTTGGCCAGCGGGATGAACACAAACGCGATTAAGGCGATAGGCGCACCCACCAGGATCCATGGCTTGCGCCGCCCGAACTGATTCCAGGTACGGTCACTGCGCGCCCCGGCCCAAGGCTGCACAAAAACGTTGATGAGGTTGTCCCAGGTCATGATGAAAAAGGCGATGGTAGGGCTCAGTCCGAAGCCACGCACCTGCGGCAGCTGCTTACCAGCTGCCAGCAAATCCTGCTCCCAGCGCGGGTTGCCGGCCTGCAGAAAGATTGGAATGAACTGATTGAAAACCGGCCAGAGCACGCTGATGGAGAGAAACGCGGTGCCAACGATGAGGGTGCGTTTCCAGCTGAATTGCACGATTGTACTCCGGGAATTCAGCCTAATACGCCCCGCGACCCAGGAAAACCTTGGGAATAGTGCGCAGAATCAGGACGATATCCATCGCCAGCGACCAATTCTCCAGGTAATAGATATCGAGAAGACACATCTCGTCGAAGGCCACTTCGCTGCGTCCGGAGACCTGCCAAAGCCCGGTGATCCCCGGCATCACATCCAGCCGCTGCCGATGCCAGCGCTTATATTGCTCCACCTCCTGCGGCAGGCCCGGGCGCGGCCCCACCAGGCTCATCTCCCCGCGCAGTACGTTAATCAACTGCGGCAATTCATCCATGCTCGAGCGCCGCAGCCAACGTCCAACCGGCGTCAGGCGCGGGTCCTCCCGAATCTTAAACAGGGGACCACTGGCCTGATTGAGCTCCGAAAGCGCCTGCTGCTGACCCTCCGCGCCCACGGCCATGGAGCGGAACTTGAAGATTCGGAACGGTTGTCCTTTTCTTCCCACGCGGGTCTGGGTAAAAAAGACCGGCCCACCCGAATCCAACCGCACAATCAGCGCGAGCAGCGCCAGGAGCGGCAGCAGCAGCGGCATGAAAACCAGAGATAGGCCCAGATCCAGCATCCGTTTCGCCAGACGGCCGGTTTCGGTGAAGCGCGTGGCCTTCAGCCCTATCAGCGGTATGCCGCCGAGTTCATCCACGCTCACACGGCTCAGGTTGAGCTGGAACATATCCGGAACCACGCGCGCGCGCACCCCCCGGCGTTCACAGGTGCGTACCAGCCGGAACATTTCGGGCTGGTCGCGCCACGGCAGCGTGACGATGACCTCGTGCACCTTTTCGCGCTCCAGAATGCGCTCCAGTTGGTCCAAGGAACCGAGTGCCTTGAAGCGCCCGATGTCTGTCGCGCCGGCCTCCGGGTCGTTGTCCACGAAGCCAATCACACTATAACCCAGATGGGGTTGTGCGAAGACCGCCCGCATCACAGCCCGGCCAATCTCGCCCGCGCCGACGATAAGGACGTAAATCAGGTTGATGCCACGCGCCCGCAGCCGCGATTCCACCACTCGCCGCAGCCCGCGCACGAGCCCCAGCAATACGATTATCAGCACTGCGTCGTACAGGAAAAGCAGCCGCGAGAACGCCAGCGGGCGCAACCCGAACGTGGCCGCCATCGCTACCACCGTGCCCACCAGCACTCCGTTGGTCACGCGGAACACTTCTTCCACCCAGGAGGTGCCGCGGCGGACACGGTACACGCGGTTTGCGCTAAAGGCCAGCAGCAACACCAACGTCAGTCCGAGGAAGAGGGCCACATACGACTGCAGCGCGCTGTGATAGCCGGGCTCCACTCCGCGGAACCAGCGCAGCTCATAGCGGATGAACCATGCGGACCACGACGCCACCCAGATCAGCACTGCATCCACCAGCATCCATGCCCAGAGGGCGCGAAGATTGGCGCTCTGTTGTTCCATTACCCAGCAGCCCTCTCCTGCGGCAGCGCCGGCAATCCAAGTGCGCGCGCATATGTGCGCGCTGTCAGTCGCCCCGCTGTTTCCCAGCAAAATCGACGCGCCTGCGCCGGGCCGGCCTCAGCCAGCTCGCTCTGCAGCGTCGGAGTGCCCAGCACAGTACCGATCGACTCTGCCAACGCACCGACATCGCCAGGCAGCACCAGCCGCGCCGCGCGACCGGCCACTTCCGGCAGAGAAGCCGCATTAGTGGTGATGGTGGGCGCTCCGCACGCCATTGCTTCCATCACAGGAAAACCGAAGCCCTCGTAATCGGAAGGGTACACAAAAGCGCTGCAGGCCGAATACCACAGCGGTAAATCCTCTGCCGGCAGGAAGCCCGGGAAGAGCACATCCCGGCTCAGTTGTAGTTCCTCCACCGTCTTGAACACATCCTCATACAGCCAGCCCCTGCCGCCGGCGCAGATAAGTTTCACCCCTTCGGGCCGCAGTTTGTTGTACGCATTAATCAAAACGGAAATATTCTTGCGCGGCTCAATGGTGCCCAGATATAGAATAAAACGCTCCGGCAACCCCCGCCGTTCGCGAAATGAAGCCACCGCGTGCGGGGAGGCGCGCCGGAAGCCGCAGCCCAGCCCGGGATAGATCACGTCAACCCGCTGCCGCGGCACGCCCAGCAGCTCGACAACATCCTTTCTCGTATGCTCCGAAATCGCAATCACGCGCCGCGCCCGCCGACACGAGAGCCGTGTGAAAAGCGAAAGATAAGCCCTGTTAGCCGGTCTGAAGCGGCCAGGCACTCGCAGAAAAGAAAGATCATAAACGGTGACCACGGTCGGAAGCGGCGTCAACACAGGAGACACAAACGCCATTGCATGCAGCAATCGCACTCGCTCGCGTACACTCAGCCACGGGAGCAGCAGCTGCTCCCAGAGTACGCGCGCAGCCGGACGTCCAGCCAGGGTTTCGGGGACATTCACCGCAGCTATGCCATTATGCGCATCGTCCCAGACCGGCCCGACGAACGCTGTGTAAGTCAGGCGCGCATCTGCCGCCGGCAGATGCGGCAGCAGGCCGCGAATGTAACTGTGGATTCCGGCGCGACGGTACGAGGCGCCCCGACCCGAGTAGAGCAGCAGCGCATTCAGCCCAACTCGGTAAGCGCTTTTTCGCTCGGCTTTCATCGGGTACCGCATTATAACATTCAGGCCGCGCCTGCCAGCCGGCGATAGACACTCACGGTCTCAGCGGCCACCTGCGCTTGCGTGAAGTGGGCCAGCACCCGCGCACGCCCGTTTTGGGAGACGCGTTGGCGCAGGTCGCCATCTTCTATCAGCTGCCACAACGCTGCCGCCAGCGCGGCGCTATCACCCTCCGGGAACAGAAGCCCGGCCGAGCCGATCACATTGGATATCTCGCCGCAGTCGGCGCCGACCACCGGCGCGCCGCTGGCCATGGCCTCCAGCAGCACCCGCCCGAACTGCTCCTTCCAGTGCGGCGTCGTGCGCGAGGGCAGAACCAGCGCGTCGAGGCGACGCAAACGCCCCGGAATCTCCGTGGACGGCAGCCACGGCCCGAAAACCACCCTTTCACTTATTCCCAGACGGGCTGCCAGTTGCCCCAGAGCAGCGCGCTCCGGGCCGGCGCCGATTACGGTCAGATGCACCGCTTCCGGCAGTTCCGCCAGCGCGTTCAACAGAACATCCACGCCTTTTTCGCGCACAAGGCGACCGACAAAACCCACTGAGAATCCCATCTCTGTGCGGGTATCTTCCGCGCGCATTGGAAAGAGGTTGGGGTCAATCCCAAACTGTGGAATGACAGCGTCGCGACCGCGGTAGCCCTTGGCTCGCCAGACCTCGCGCGCGCCCGCGCTGCCGAAGATGGCGGCGTCGGCCCGCCGCAGCACATGGGATTCCATGGCGCTGAACGGCCACGGATATCGGCGCTTTATGTTCTGCCACGAAAAGAATAGCGTCCGCGCGCCCTGTCGCTGCGCAAGGCGGAGCGCGTGCCAGGTGGCCAGATTGTAGGGCTCCTCATCGATGTGGAGGATGTCCGGATGCAGCGCAGTCAAGCGCCGGCGCAACCGGGGATAGAAATAGAAGTGATAGCTGCCATTGAAAAGGATTGGCTCCACCAGCAGCCGGTAACCGCGAGTGTGCGCCCGTTCAAGTGGCAGCGCGCCGCGCTCGTCCCTCCAGCGGGGCGGCACTATCACAGTCAGGTCAATGTCGTTGTGGGACGCAATCTGCTCCAGCTTTCCCTGATAGGCGCCCACCACACAGGCCTTGGAGAGCATTGCCACTCTGATTGCCGAGGTCACGCGATTGTGAACGGGGTGTGTTTCGGGGCAACTCTAAAAGCCACCGGGGGCATCCTCATAATCAATCAGCACGGCACGCGTCGGCGCGCCTTCACAACCCTCCAGTTTGAGGGGTAGGCAGATGAGCCGGTATTTGCCCGGCTGCACCGCGCTCAAGTTCAATCCTTCAACAGGAATCACCCCGGCCTGCAGCAATGTGACGTGAGTGGGAGTGGAATCCCCGTAAGGAGCCACAGAGAGGTAATCCACACCCACCAGCCGAATTCCATGCTCCACAAGCCAGTCCGCGCCAGAAGCCGCCACGGCCACAAAATCAGTGTGGAAAGTGGCCTTCGGTTGGGACCACAAATGTGAATTACGCGTCTTGATGAGCAAGCGTTCGGTTTCGGCGGGGATTGAGAGCGAATCCAGAACGGCGGCGTCGATTGCATCGGCATCCGCAACTTCCACAAGCTGCGCCGGCCCGATGAGGGTTTCAAGTGCGAGCGTGGTGACATCCTTGCCGTCCCCGATGAAGTGGAGCGGCGCATCGAGATGAGTGCCCGTGTGCACGCTCATCGCGATGCGAGTGACATTCGCCTTCGCGCCAGCAGCCATGTCGCTCGTTCGTTCGAACTGAATCTGCGCGTCGCCCGGCCACACCGGCAAGTCAGGGCTCAACGTGAGCGAGATGTCGTGATAGGTCACGCTGTCCTTTACCTTTCCCGCTGCCACCGCAGGTAAACGGAGCCATCGAAGACCACACCGTTTCCCGCGCGGCATTGCTCGCTCGCCAGACCCCGCGCCGCCGGAGTCTGGCTGCCCACCTGCAGCGAGTACACTTCCCCGGGTGTCATAGTAAAATCCGCATATCCCAGTCCAACTTCCGGGTACAGTCCGGTGGCGAAGATGTCGTGCCCGCCGGCCCAGTCCACGGTCAAGAGCACCCCGGGCAGCGGCCGAACAGCGGCATCAACCACCCGCACCTGCAGCAGCGGCACATCCAGGCCCTGCTCGCATATGGCATCTCTGACAATCAATTTGAATTCGTTCGTGCCCGCAGCGGTGGGCGCCACAGTGGGAGTGACAGCCTTCGGTTCAGGCGTCGTTGTTGCGATAGTTTCCAGTGTGGGCAGCGGCGCAGGAAGCAGCTCTGCTGCCGGCTGCAGCCCACCTCTGCTCAGCGCAAGCGCAAGTTCTCCCAGCACGGCCACATCAAATGGGGCGCGTCCTTTTGCCGCCGAACGTTGCGCCAGCGCGGTGATGGCCGGCAGCGAATCGCTCAATCCTAGGGCTTCCAGGCGCACACGCGCGCGCTCAAGGTCACCATTCCCGCGGTGGGCGGCGGCGACCATGACCATGTACATCTCCTGATAATCCTGCCGCAAGCCTTCCGGAGAAGCCAATCCAGCGTCACGCGGATAAACCACCCACCCGGATAGCAGACCGATGACAACGCCGACACCTAGGCCCAACAAGAGCAAATTCCCCCGTATCACCCTCATCGCAGGTAAGGGTCCATAGCGGGAGTGGTGGCCCCAAGCGCCTGCGCCAGCACGGCCATCGCGCGAATATCGGCCGTGTTGAACCCGGCGGCAATCATCTCCTCCGCGCGCCCGGCCACGAACTGCGCCGGCTCCTCCAATGCCAGCGTGCCGAGGTGAACGTGCGCCCTGCCGATATCCTGCTCCACGGCGTAAGTCTGCGCAATCAAAAGCAGGTAATCGTGTGCATCTCCTCCGCGGAGGGCATGCGGGCTATTGTCCACGTATTGCACCGGCGCTATCTCCCATGCGTAATAAAGGCTGGCTGCCAGCCCGACCAGCAACCCGAAGAGAAGGTTGTAGAGCGCTGGCCGGCTGACGCGGCGCATGCGCTGCGGGCGCAAGGCACCCGCTTGTTGCTTGCGCTGGTATTTGTAATCGTAACGGGTCATGCCGTGATAGAATTGCAGTCTGGGGCTGGGATGAAGCCCATCGGCGAAAGCGCCGCTCTCTCTCTACACGATGCCATGCCGAAGGTGGGGATCGAACCCACACACCCTAAGGGTACGCGATTTTGAGTCGCGCGCGTCTGCCAATTCCGCCACTTCGGCGCCTGCATGACGCATTCTAAGCCAACCCCCTGTTCCGGTCAAGATAACCCCCTATGAAACTTGGCATCATCGGTCTGCCGCAATGTGGAAAAACCACTCTGTTCAACGCGCTCACCGGCGGAAAGAAACCCACCGGTCAGATGGCCGGCGGCGGCCAGGTGCAAATCAACACCGCCATTGTGAACGTGCCCGACCAGCGCGTGGACTGGCTTTCGCAGCATTACCGCCCGAAAAAGACCACGCACGCAAAGGTGGCCTTCCAAGACATCGCCGGAGTGCAGGGTGATCGGGGTGCGTTTTCCCCGACCCTACTTAGTGCGCTCTCGCAAGTCGAAGGGTTCGTACACGTGGTGCGCTCATTTCAGGAGCCGAGTGTTCCCCACCCGTTTGAGGGTATGGATGCAGCCGGCGACATCTCCGCGCTTGAGGACGAATTCGCCCTGAATGATATGCTCACTGTAGAGCGCAAGTTGCAGCGCTCGCAGGAGGAATGGAGCAAAGGCGGGGGCCGCAAGCGCGCGGTAATCGAACGCGAGCAGGGTCTTTTCGCACAGTTCCAGGCTGCGCTGGAAAGCGGGCAGCCGCTCCGCGAACTGCAGCTAGGTCCGGAGGACATGCGCTTGCTATCCGGCTTCGGGTTGCTCACGCGCAAGCCTGTGCTGCTGGTGCTCAACAGCGATGAGAGCGCGCCGAGCCCGCAGGAAATCCTCGGCCCCGAATTCGACTGCCGGCAGGCGCAAAACCTGCTCACCTTGATGGGCAAGCTGGAAATGGAAATAGCGCAGCTGGATGAAAAGGACGCCGCATTTTTCATGCAGGAGTACTCGCTCAGCGAGCCCGGTCTCACTCGCGTCATCCGGGGCGCTTATGACATGCTTGGCCTGCGCTCGTTCTTCACTGTCAGCGCAGAGGAGGTGCGCGCGTGGCCGCTCGGCGCGGGCGCGAGCGCCTGCCAGGCTGCCGGCGTCATCCACAGCGACATGCAGGCCGGTTATATCCGCGCCGAGGTGATGGCATTCGCCGATCTGCATCAATTGGGCAGCGAGGCCGAGGTAAAATCCGCCGGAAAATGGCGGCTGGAGGGAAAAGATTACGTGGTGCAAGACGGCGACATACTTCAGGTACGTTTTTCGCCGCCCGCACGAAAATAAACGCCACAGAAAGGAATGAGCATGAGAAACGCAAACTCACAATTCAGACAGACTGGTTGGGACCTGAGTGACGTAATCGCCGCGCCAGAGGGCGAGCCGCTGCAAACGCTCACCGCAGAACTAGAAACGACCGTATCCGCAATCGAGGCCATGCGCCCCGAGCTCAGCGATGACGTCAGCATAGCCGATTTCAACCGCGCGCTCGAACTTAGTCAGCAGCTCACCGCTGTGGCCAACCGTTTGGGATCGTACGCTGGGTTGTGGTTTTCGGAAGACACGCAGAATCAGGCCGCGCTGGCCTTTCAGGGCAAAATCGAGCAGCTCACCACCGAGGCGCAGAACCGCGCGCTCTTCCTGCCGCTATGGTGGAAAACGCTGGCAGAGGCGCCGGCCGCCCGCTTGATCGCCGCCGCCCCGGCCGACATGCGCTATTACCTGCAGCAGCAGCGCAAGGTCCGGCCCCATGTGCTGGCGGAGCGCGATGAGCAGATCATCAATATCAAAGACATGAACGGCGGCAACGCGCTCACAACCATCTATGCCATGCTCACCAACAAGTACAAATTCAACCTCCGCGTGGATGGCGAGGAGCGCGAACTCACCCGAGATGCACTCATGACCTACGTGCGCAAAGCGGATGCAGCCATGCGCGCGCAGGCATATCAGGAATTATACCGTGTGTACGCCGACGACGGGCTAGTGCTTGCCCAGGTTTACACCCATATGGTGCGCGACTGGCACGAGGAGCAGGTCAAGCTGCGCGGGTACGCCAGCCCTATTGCGGTGCGCAACCTGCGCAACGGCATCCCCAATGAAGTCACGGAAACGCTGCTGCAGGTCTGCCGGGTGAACGCGCCCGTATTTCAGCGCTGGCTGCGCGTGAAGGCCGGGCTGCTGGAAATCGGCAAATTGCGCCGCTACGATATCTACGCCCCGCTTTCCAGCGCCGAGCAGAAACACCCCTACGCGGAGGCCATCGCGCTGGTGCTGGATACCTTCGAGCAGTTCTCGCCGCAGGTGGCCACGGCCGCGCGGCGTGTTTTCGAAGACAACCACATCGATTCTGAGATTCGTGCCGGAAAGCGCGGCGGCGCTTTCTGCGCGAGTGTGCTGCCGAAAATGACGCCCTACGTACTGATGAACTACACCGGCATTGTGCGTGACGTGGCCACCCTTGCGCACGAACTGGGGCACGCCATCCATAGCATGATGGCCGAGCAGCACTCGGTGCTCACTTTCCATTCAACGCTTCCACTCGCGGAGACCGCCTCGACCTTCTCCGAAATGCTGCTCACCGACAGATTACTGGCGGAGGAGCCGGACGCCACAGTGCGCCGCGACCTGATTGCAAACGTATTGGACGACAATTACGCTACCATCATGCGCCAGGCGTTTTTCACTCTGTTCGAGCAGCGCGCGCACACGATGATTATAGAGGACGCAAGCGCCGATGAATTGAACCGCGCCTACATGGAGAACCTGAAAGACCAGTTTGGGGATTCGGTAGCACTGAGCGAGGAGTTTCAGTGGGAGTGGGTTTCCATCCCTCACATTTATTACTCACCTTTTTATTGCTATGCGTACAGTTTCGGGCAGCTGCTGGTGCTGGCGATGTATCAACGTTACCGCGAGCAGGGCGCGGCTTTCATTCCGCACTACCTGAAGATCCTGAGCTACGGCGGGTCACAAAGCCCGGAACACATCCTCGGTGAAGCCGGAATCGACATTTCCGTGCCTGAATTCTGGCAGGGCGGTTTCGATTACATCTCCGGATTGATAGACGAACTGCAAGCAGAGAAAACGCGCTAATGCGCCGCGCCGGATGCGGGCGCTATTCTTTGGCGCGCAGATGCGGGAAGAGAATGACCTCGCGGATGGAGCGCTGATCTGTCAGTAGCATGACCAGCCGATCGACCCCCATGCCGAAACCGCCATTGGGCGGCATGCCGTAACGCATGGCCTGTAAATAATCGTTGTCCATCGGGTGGGCGTCGCCGGAATCTTTGCTATAATCACGCCCCATCTGCAAAAAACGCTGCTCCTGATCGAGCGGATCGTTTAGCTCAGTGAAGGCATTGCACAATTCCAGCCCGCCGATGAAAACTTCAAACCGCTCCACTATGTCCGCATCATTTTCGGTGGCCTTTGCCAGCGGCGAAACGTCACGCGGGAAATCATACACAAATGTCGGTTGCACCAGCTTCGGCTCCACATAGTGGCTGAACAGACCTTCGATCAGTTTGCCACGCGTGACCGCCTGCATCTGGTTATGGCCCTTTTCCCGCATGACCGCGACCAGACCGTCGGTGGTGGGATGCTCACCATAATCGATACCTGAGTGCTCCGCGACCGCCTCGCGGAGCGAGATTCGCGCCCAGGGCGGCTTGAAATCCAGCTGCTGCCCCTGATACGTGACCGTGGTGCCGCCGGTCACTTGCTGAGCCACATAGGCCACCATCTGCTCGGTCAGCCGCATCACATCCTGATAATCGGCATAAGCACAGTAAAACTCGAGCTGCGTGAATTCCGGGTTGTGCGTCAGGCTGACGCCCTCGTTGCGGAAATCACGCCCGATTTCGTACACCCGCTCGAAACCGCCCACCAGCAGCCGCTTCAGATAAAGTTCGAAAGAGATGCGCAGAAACAAATCCTGGTGCAACTGATTGTGGTGAGTGCTGAACGGCCGCGCCGCCGCGCCGCCATAGATGGGCTGCAGAACCGGCGTCTCAACCTCGAGGAAATCATGCTCATCCAGAAAAGCGCGCAGCGCCCGCACCACCCGCGCCCGCGTGCGGAATATCTCCCGAACGGGCTCATTAACGGCTAGGTCGGCATAGCGCTCGCGATAGCGCGCTTCGGCGTTGTCGAAGGCGGAATAAACCTTGCGTTCACCGTCCTCGTCCACCTCCTTGGCGGCCGGCAACGGACTTATGCTTTTGGCCAGCATGCGCAGCGCCGAGGTGTTCAAGGTGGTCTCACCGGTGCGGGTACGGAGCAGCGTTCCTTCGGCCTGCACTATGTCGCCGAGATCGTAGTCCGCCTCGAACTGTTTCAGGCGCTCCTTGCCGAGCACATCCGCGCGCAACAGCAGCTGAATGCGCCCACCGCCGTCCTCGACGTGGGCAAAGGCAAGTTTCCCCATGGTGCGCACCGAGCGCAGCCGCCCGCACAGCGTGGCTCTCACGCCACTGTCCTGCGGGTTGGCGCCATCCGCGAGCGCGTCCGAAAACGCTTGCAGCGCCGAGGTGATGGAGTGGCTACGCTGCGTGCGATGCGGATAAGCACACTCGCCGCGCGCGCGCAGGCGCTCAAGCTTCTTTAGGCGGTGTTGTTCAATCTCCGTCATCTCTCGCATGCGCTCACCGTTGCGGCCGGGAAAGCAGCCCTATTATACGGGTAATGCGGCTGCACAAAAAAAGCCCCGCGCCGGAATCCGGACACGGGGCCAAGCTGCGCTGTCGATATTACTTGATCTTCGTCACCAGAAAAGTCAGGTCACCGCCCGGCGCCGCAACCACAACCTTGTCGCCGGCCTTGCTGCCCAGTAGGGCCTGACCCAGCGGCGATTCGTTTGAGATGAGACCGGCAGTCGGCTTGGCCTCCGCCGCGCCCACAATCACGTACGATTCCACAGCCAAGCCGTTCTCTTGTACCATCACGGTCGAGCCCAGTTTTGCTACCCCATCGACCTTGCCCTTTTTGATGACGGCAGCTTTGGAGAGCATAGCCTGAATATCTACGATGCGCCCCTCCACGAACGATTGCTCGTTCTTGGCGGCCTCGTACTCGGCGTTCTCGAGCAGGTCACCGTCTTCCTGCGCCTGATGCAACCGCTCGGCAACCTCGGCACGGCGCACAGTGATCAGGTGCTGCAATTCCGCTTCCAGTTCGGTCAAGCCGTTCTTGGTCAGGTAAGTGACGTATTTTTCGTCGTTCATCATTCTTCTCGCCCTGCCTCCGCCCTTCTGCTGCTGGCGAAGACGAATGCGGAATAAAAAAGAACTGAGAGGGAATCCCAGTTCGCGTTCGCTCGTACGCGCGCATTCTAGCAGCGCAAGCTATTTTTGTAAAGAAGTGTTTCAGCCGCCGTCAGCCACCTCCCATCCGCAGAGAGCGCTTCATTCCGAAGGCGAGGAAGGGCCAAGCAATCCCTCTTGCTGCGCAGCCATTTGCGCCGTCTCAGGGATTTCTCGCTGCGCTCGAAATGACATGACGGTGGGCGCGCGTGGCCCCCGGAGAGATCAATCACTGCCGCACCCAACCCAATCCGCCGTCTCCAATGGCATTTGACCGATAGCCGTCCCCGTGATAAACTCTGGCGCACTATGAAGGCTACATTCTGGTTTGCAGTCTACTATTACTTTGCGCCCGGAAAGGCACCGGACGTTGTTTTGGCTTAAGTAGGCTGAGAGTAGGATAAGGTTACGAGAGCGCGGAGCAACGGCTCCGCGTTTTTTGTTCTCTAAGGGAGGGATTATGTCTACATGCAGAGGCGTGCGCGGCGCAGTACCGGTGCGGGCGAACACGCCCGAGGCGATTCTGCGCGCGGCGGACAGATTATTGCGCCAGTTGATTGAGAAAAACGGCATCCATCCGGATGACGTAGCTTCCGCAATCTTCACCACGACCACTGATATCACCGCAGAATACCCCGCCGTCGCGGCGCGGAAACTGGGCTGGCGAGATGTGGCGCTGCTGTGCGGCCACGAGATGAACGTGCCCCATGGCCTGCCGGCCTGCCTGCGCATCCTCATCCACTGGAACACCGAGAAGTCGCCGCAAGATATCGTGCACGTTTATCTGGAGGAAACGCAGAGCCTGCGCCCGGATTTATTCAAGCAGAAAGGAGGCGAGAAAGAATGGTAATCGTCATGCGCTCAGGCGCATCTCAAAAAGAAATTGACGCGGTGGCGGCTCGGGTGAAGGAGGAGGGGTTCGGCACCCACCTGGTGCAGGGAACTGAGCGCACGATCGTGTGCGTGCTGGGCGATGGACGCCCGGTTGACCAGCGCAAATACGACGTGATGGCGGGCGTGGAGAAAACCACGCGCATCTTGAAGCCCTTTAAACTGACCTCGCGCAGCATGTCTGCAGGAGACAGCACGTTGCGGTTGAACGGCACCACGGTCGGCACAAAGCCGGTGGTAATCATGGCCGGGCCATGCTCGGTGGAAAGCCGCACGCAGCTGCTGGAAACCGCCCACGCCGTGAAGGAGGCCGGCGCACAGGTACTGCGCGGGGGCGCATTCAAGCCGCGCACCTCGCCGTACAGTTTTCAGGGTTTGGGCGAGGAAGGGCTACAGATAATGGCCGAGGCGCGCGATCAAACCGGGTTGCCCGTGGTCACCGAGGTGATGGCCTCCGAGCAGGTGCCGCTGGTGATGAAGTATGCCGACATGCTCCAGGTGGGCACGCGAAACATGCAAAATTACGAGCTACTGCGCGCTGTCGGGCGCAGCGGGCACCCGGTGCTCCTGAAGCGCGGGTTGATGTCCACCATCGAGGAACTGCTCATGAGTGCCGAATACATTTTGGCCGAAGGAAACCGGCGCGTGCTGCTCTGCGAACGCGGCATCCGCACCTTCGAAAAATACACCCGCAACACTACTGACATCAACGCCATCCCGGTGCTAAAAGACCTGACGCACTTGCCCGTCATTCTGGACCCAAGCCACGGGGTAGGCAAATGGGCATACGTCGCCGCGGTGGCGCGCGCCGGAGTGGCAGCCGGGGCGGACGGGCTGCTGGTGGAGGTGCACAATGACCCGGCGCAGGCACTTTCTGACGGCGCACAGAGCCTGAAGCCGGAACGCTTCGCCACGTTGGTGCGGCAGGTGCGCGCCGTTGCGGCCAGCATTGGCCGCGCCTGAGCGCCGCGGCATAGCCAGAAAGGGAGACACACATGATCGTTGTCATGCGCGCGGGCGCGACAAAACAGCAGATCTTTGCCGCCGTCGCCCGCATCGAAAAAGATGGCTTCAGCGCCCATCTTTCCGAGGGTGCGGAGCGCACCATCATCGGCGTAATTGGCGACGACCGCCCGGTCGAACGCCATACCTACGAGGTGCTCGACGGCGTGGAAAAAACGGTCGCCGTGCTGAAACCGTTCAAACTAGTTTCGCGTGATTTCCAGCAGGAACACACCACGGTGAAGGTGAACGGCGTGGTGTTTGGCGCGAGCAGCATCAGTATCATCGCCGGGCCGTGCTCGGTGGAGGACCGCGCGCAGCTGCTGGAAAGCGCCCACGCGGTGAAGGAGGCCGGAGCGCAGGCGCTGCGCGGCGGCGCGTTCAAACCACGCAGTTCGCCGTACAGTTTCCAGGGCCTCGGCGAGCAGGGATTACAGCTGCTGGCAGAGGCGCGCGAGCAGACCGGGCTACCGGTGGTGACCGAGGTAATGACCCCGGAACAACTGCCGCTGGTCACCCGCTACGCGGATGTACTCCAGATAGGCGCGCGTAACATGCAAAACTACGAGCTGCTCAAAGCGGTCGGTCGCGGCAGCCACGCAGTGTTGCTCAAACGCGGGCTGATGGCCACGGTCGAGGAGCTGCTCATGAGCGCGGAGTACATTCTCGCGCAGGGCAACCGCCGCGTGATTCTGTGCGAACGCGGCATCCGCACCTTTGAAAAATATACGCGCAACACCACCGACATCAACGCCGTGCCGGTGATGAAAAGCCTGACGCACCTGCCAGTGCTGCTCGACCCCAGCCACGGCGTGGGAAAGTGGGCCTTCGTAACCGCCGTGGCGCGCGCCGGAATAGCCGCGGGCGCGGACGGACTGATCGTGGAAGTGCACCCGCGCCCCGCCGAGGCACTATCCGACGGTGGCCAGAGCCTGCTGCCAGAACGTTTCGCCGAACTGGTGCAACAGGTGCGCGCCATCGCCGCCACCATTGGGCGCGAATAATCCCTCCGCCGGGCAGCCGCGATGAACACGTCAAGTTCGCCGCTCGCACAGCGCCGCATTACCATCGCCGGGCTCGGTCTGATGGGCGGTTCACTCGCGCTGGCGCTGCGCGGAAAGTGCGCCGGCATCACAGCGGTGGAATGCGACACCGGCGCCCGCCATAGCGGGCTGCAACACGGCGTGGTTGACCACGCCACCGAGAGCCTGGCCGAGGGCGTGGCGCGCGCGGACATGCTGGTGCTTGCCACCCCGGTTCACGTTATCCTGGAGCTTCTGGCGCAGCTTCCGCAATTGCTGCCACATTCAGCGGGAGCGCTTCCGGTGCTTGATCTAGGCTCAACCAAAGCCGAAATCACTGCAGCCATGGCCGCGCTGCCAGAGCGTTTCGACTGCATCGGCGGCCACCCGATGTGTGGAAAAGAGACCGGCGGTCTGGCACACGCGGATGCGGGGCTTTACCGGCAGGCCGCTTTCGTGCTCACCCCGCTGCCGCAGACCAGCTCGGAGACGCTCACGCTGGCGAGGGAACTTGTCTCGGCGGCAGGCGCGCGACCGCTGCAAATGGAAGCTGCGCGCCACGACCGGCTGGTGGCCCTGACCAGCCACCTCCCCTATTTGCTTGCCTGCAGCCTGGTGGCAGCCGTGGAGCAGCGCGGGAAGGACGACGCGGGCGTGTGGGATCTGGTCTCGACCGGCTTCCACGACACAACGCGCGTAGCAGCCAGCGATGTGCGCATGTTAAGCGACATCCTGCAAACCAACCGGGAACCGGTGCGTGCTGCGCTCGGGCAGCAGCGCCGCGCGCTTGAAGCGCTAGAAGCAGCCCTCGACGGCGACGCGGACAGCCTGCAGGCCGCTCTCAGCGCCATCCGCGCCACCCGCCGACGCCATTTTCCGCCCGCGCCCGCGGAGAACGAATGAAACTGCGCGGTCCTGCCGGCGCGCTGCGCGGCAGCGCAGAGCTGCCCGGCGATAAATCCATTTCGCACCGCGCGTTGCTGCACGCCGCACTCAGTCCGCACGAATCGCGCCTGCAAAACGTGCTCCGCGCCGGAGTGACCGCGGCCATGATAGACTGCCTGCGAAAATTGGGCGTCAGCATCGAAGGGACGGGCAGCGACCTGAACGTACGCGGCGGCACATGGCAGCAGCCAACGGTACCGCTCGACTGCGGAAACTCGGGCACCACCATGCGTCTGCTGCTGGGCGCGTTGGCCGGGATGCCGCTTCAAGTCGAACTCACCGGCACGCCCGGGCTGCGGCGCCGCCCAATGGGCCGGGTAGCGCGTCCGCTGCGCGAGATGGGCGCGTCCATTTCGGCTGATAATGCGCCGCTGAACGTGCGTGGCGGCGGGCTGCGCGGGCGCGAACACCACCTGCAGGTTGCCTCCGCGCAGGTTAAAGCCGCGTTGCTGCTGGCCGCGCTGCAGGCCGACGGCACGACCACGATCCACCAGCCCGCGCCCTCGCGCGACCACTCTGAACGCATGCTGCGCGAACTGGGGATTAACGTACTCAGCAGCGCCCATGCGGTTCGGCTGCATCCAAGCAGGAGGCCGCTGCCGCCCACCCGCCTGACCGTGCCGGGGGATTTTTCCAGCGCCGCCTTTCTGCTTGCGGCTGCCGTGCTGCTGCCCGGCAGTGCGGTACGGCTGCGCGGGGTGGGGGTCAACCCGACGCGCATCGGCCTGCTCGATACGCTCAACGCGATGGGCGCGGATATCTCCATCGAAAACCGACGCGAAAGCGGTGGCGAGCCCGTCGCCGACATCACCGCGCGCTACTCCCGCCTGCGCGCGGTGGAGGTGCGCGGCGAGCTAGTGGTTCGCATGATTGACGAGTTTCCGATCTTCGCGGTGATGGCCACGCAAGCCGAAGGGATGACCACCGTGCGTGACGCCGCTGAGCTGCGCGTAAAAGAATCTGACCGCATTTCCGTGCTGGCCGCTGAATTACAGCGCATGGGCATCACCATCAGCGAACGGCCGGATGGATTCAGCCTCAGCGGGCCGCAGCAGCTTTCCGCCGCCACGGTGGACAGCCACGCTGACCACCGTCTGGCGATGTCGCTGGCGGTGGGCGCGCTGCTGGCGTCGGGCGAGAGCAGCGTACAGCGCGCCGGAGCGGTGCACGAATCCTTTCCCGCTTTTGCGCACACACTGCGCGCGTTGGGCGCGGAGGTGCGCTGAAATGCCCGCTTTCACCCTACTCGGCCACCCGGTCGCGCACAGCGTCTCTCCGGCCATGCACAACGCTGCCGCGGACGCCATCGGGATGGACTACCGCTACAGCGCCACCGACGTCGCGCCAGAGGACCTTCCCGCGGTGCTGGAGCGGTTGCGCTCCGGAGAATGGGACGGCGCGAACGTCACCATTCCGCACAAACAGAGCGTGCTGCCGCTACTGGATGAGCTGGGCGAGACCGCCACCGCGCTGGGCGCGGCAAACACGCTCGTCCGCGACGGCACCCGGCTGCGCGGCGAGAACACCGACGTGCCCGGGTTTCTGGCTGAAATAGACCTGTTCGGGGTGGAATTAGCCGGGCGCCCGGCGCTCATCTTAGGCGCGGGCGGCTCGGCGCGGGCGGTGGCATTCGCGTTGTTGCAGCGCGGCGCGGAGGTGCGCATACTGGCGCGCAACCTGCCCGCCGCAGTGCAATTTGCGCGCGAGCTGCACCGCGCCACCGGCGGACACTTGCTTAACTTCGAGTGGACGCCCACCGACCTCGGCGACGCCTCGCAGGGCTGCGCGCTGGCGGTCAACTGCACGCCGCTGGGCATGACCCCGCAGACGCAAAGCACACCGTGGTTCCCGGTTATTCCCTTCCCGCCGAACATGCTACTCTATGACCTGGTCTATAATCCGTCCGAAACCATGCTGGTGCGGCAGGCGCGCTCGCACGGTCTGCGCGCGGCCGGCGGGCTGGGCATGCTGGTGCAGCAGGGCGCGCTCGCTTTTGCGCGCTGGACGGGTTGCCAGCCGCCAGTTGAGGCCATGCATGCCGCCGCAAAGAAGGCGCTCAAATGCTTAGATTCCTGACCGCCGGCGAATCCCACGGCCCCGCCGTCAGCGTCATCCTGAAAGGGATGCCCTCCGGGCTGCCGCTCGGCGCGGAAGACATCGACCCCGATCTTGCCCGCCGCCAGAAAGGTTTTGGCAGCGGCGGGCGCATGAAAATCGAAAAAGACCGCGTGCAAATCCTCGGCGGGGTGATGCACGGCCACACGATCGGCGCGCCCATCTGCCTGCAGGTGCGCAACCTTGACCACGTGAAGTGGCAAGGAAAGGCCGTGCCGCCGCTGACCACGCCGCGCCCCGGCCACGCCGACCTGACCGGCGCGGTCAAATACGGTTACCGCGACCTGCGCTTCAGCCTAGAGCGCGCCTCTGCGCGCGAGACCACTGCGCGGGTGGCGGCCGCGGCCGTCTGCCGCAAATTGCTGGCCGAGTTCGGCGTCAGCGTGGGCAGCTACGTGACCGAAATCGGGAGCGTGACCGCCGACCTCAGCGACGTCTCCATCGAGGAGCGCGCCGCGCGCGCGGATGAATGCGACGTGCGCTGCCCGAACCCCAAGGCGGCCGAGGCCATGCGCGCGCACATCCGCGAGGCGATGGAAGCCAGAGACACGCTCGGCGGCGTGTTCGAGGTGATGGCGCTGGGCGTACCGCCCGGGCTGGGCTCGCACGTGCACTGGGACCGTAAAATCGAAGGGCGGCTGGCGCAGGCGCTGCTCAGCATCCACGCCATCAAGGGCGTGGAGGTCGGCACGGCTTTTGAAAACGCGCGCAAACCCGGCACCGAGGTGCACGACGAGATATTTCTGGAAGACGAACGGGTGACGCGGCGCACCAACCGCGCCGGCGGCACCGAGGGCGGCGTCACCACCGGGCAACCGCTGCTGCTGCGCGCCGCCATGAAGCCGCTCAGCACTACGCTCAACCCGCTTCAGACCGTGGACCTTGCCCTCGCCCAACCCGCCCCGACCACATACGAGCGCTCAGATTTCTGCGCCGTGCCGCGCGCGGCCGTGGTCGGCGAGGCGATGGTGGCCTACGTGCTGGCGGATGAATTGCTGCGCAAACTAGGCGGTGACTCGCTGGCGGAGATGAAGCCGCGCTTTGCATCGCTGCGCGCCGCCACCCTTGACGATTTGCCCATGGAAGCGCAGGAGCACGTTTTCTGGTAGTCTGTTGGATACGGCTCCGGGCGCGGAGTGGAATGAGTGACCGGCATTGCTGTGGGCGTGCATGAGTGCATGAAGAAACGCCGAAAGCGTCAATCATCACCTGAAAACCATGAACTTCATCCTCACCGGCCCGCCGGGCGCGGGCAAAACCACCATCGGACGGTTGTGCGCCGAGATGCTGGAATACGACTTTGTTGACATAGACGAGGGAATCGTCGCGCGCGCGGGGAAATCAATTCCCGACATATTCGCGCAGCAGGGCGAGGCTGCCTTCCGCGCGCTGGAGCGCGATGCTGTGGTGCAGGCCGCCGCGCAGGATAGGCACGTGATTGCGCTGGGCGGCGGCGCGCTGCTCGACGACGACAATCGCGCGCTGACCGCCGCTGCCGGGCCGGTAATCTGCCTGCGCGCCACCGAGGAAAGCATCCGCGCGCGGCTGGGCGCTGAGAGCGGACGCCCATTATTGCAGGACGGGGAGAAAGACGGTTTCGCGCTGCGCGCACTGCTGCGTGAACGCGCCACCCATTATGATTCTTTCGCGCTGCAGTTGCACACCGACGCTCTCACGCCGCAGGCCGCCGCCGAGCGCATCGTCTCCGAACTGATGCCATGGCGCAGCACGGTGCAGACACCCGCTGGTGGCTATCCCGTTGTGCTGGGCGAGAGCGCGCGGCTGTATCTGCCGCGCCTGCTGCGCGAACACGGGCTGCCGCATCCCGCCGTTGTCGTCACCGATTCCAACGTCGGCCCGTTGTGGGCTGCGGCGCTTGGCGAGCAGTTCGGTGCTCCGCTGGTGAGCATCCCGGCCGGGGAGGCGCAAAAGACGCTCGCCTCGGCGCGCGAACTTTACGACGCCTTCCTGCAACACGGCCTCGACCGCCACAGCCTGATTCTGGCAGTCGGCGGTGGGGTGATTGGCGATCTGGCCGGATTCGCGGCGGCCACTTTCATGCGCGGCGTGCGCTGGGTGAACGTGCCGTCCACCCTGCTGGCAATGGTAGATGCCAGCATCGGCGGCAAGGTGGGCGTGGATTTGCCGCAGGGCAAAAACCTAGTGGGCGCCTTCCACCCGCCCGCGCTGGTGCTGGCCGACCCCGAGCTGCTGACAACGCTGCCCCGCGAAGAATACACTTCCGGAATGGCGGAGGTGCTCAAGCACGGCCTCATCGCCGATGAGGAACTCTTCGCCGCGCTCGGCCCGCAAGCGCTACCGCTCTCGCGCGAGTTGGTACAGCGCGCGCTGGTGGTCAAAATCGAAATCGTGCAGCGTGACCCGCATGAACAAGGCGAGCGCGCCAAGCTGAATCTGGGCCACACCATTGGCCATGGAATCGAAGCCGCTAGCGATTTCGCGATGCGCCACGGCGAGGCCATCGCCATTGGGCTGCTGGCCGAGACGCGCCTTGCCGAGCGCAGCGGACTGGCATCAGCGGGCCTGTCCAAGCAGGTGGAGGCGCAGCTGCTGACGCTCGGGCTGCCCACCGGCTGCCCGGAGCTGCCCGCGGAGCGCATCCGCGCCTTGATGGCAAGCGACAAAAAGAAGCGCGCCGGCGAACTCACCTTCGCCTTGCTAACCGCCATCGGTGCGGTAGAATACGGCCTGACGGTGGAAGCAGAGCTGCTCGAAGCAGTCATCGCGGAAGCCGTCGCGTGAACGCCAAAAGGCTGACATGATGACATCGAAAATCCTTGTTTTGCACGGCCCAAACCTGAACCTGCTCGGCGCGCGCGAGTCGGAGATTTACGGCAGCAAGACTCTGGAAGAAATCAACGCCGGTCTGACCGCGCTGGCGGCTGAGCTGGGCATGGAGACGCGGGCGCTGCAATCCAACAGCGAGGAGACGCTCATCGAGGCGCTGCACGCCGCGCGCGAGTGGGCCGACGGGGTGATCTTCAACCCGGGCGCATTCACGCATACCTCGGTAGCGCTGCGCGACGCCATCGCCGCGGTAGAGCTGTCGGTCGTGGAGGTACACCTTTCCAATATCCACGCGCGCGAATCCTTCCGGCGTGAATCGCTGCTCGCTCCGGTCTGTGTGGGGAGCATATCCGGATTCGGGGCCGATTCTTACGCGCTAGGCCTGCGCGCGCTTCATGCACAGTTGCAAACTGAATAGCGAGGAGCAGACATGAGCACAAACGAAGCGATTGTTTTCACGCGCGGCGTGCCCGCCACAGAATCTTTTCCGAAGGATGAGATGGCTGCTGCCGCGCAGGAAGTCATCCGCGCGCACGGAGACACCATCCTGCAATACGGCTCAGCATTCGGCTTCCAGCCGCTGCGCGAGTGGCTCGCCGAATGGCACGGCGCGCAGGCCGAGAACGTGCTCTGCTCGAACGGCTCGCTGCAGATAATCGAGTTCATCTGCGCACTGTTGCTGTCGGCGGAAGCGCGCACCGTTTTCGTCGAGGCGCCCACGTACGACCGCACCATCACCATCTTACGCAAGCACGGTGCGGAGATTATCTCCATTCCGCTCCAAGCCGATGGTCCGGACATCGGCGCGCTGCAGGCCGCGCTGCGCAAACACCGGCCGTGCTTCTTTTATCTCATCCCCGATTTCCAGAACCCGGCCGGAGCCACCTGCTCCGGGGAGAAACGGCGGCAGCTGGTAGCGCTCGCGCGCGAGCACGGATTCATGCTGCTGGAGGATTCGCCCTACCGCGAGCTGCGTTACCGCGGCGAGGCGCAGCCCACCCTGCGCGAATTGGCCCCCGAGCAGGTACTGCAGCTATCATCCTTCAGCAAACTAATCGGGCCGGGCCCGCGCCTCGGGTATGCGATTGGCCCGCAGCAATTGCTGCGCGAAATGGCCGAAGAGGCGGAGAACACCTACATTACGCCCGGGTTGCTCGCGCATGGGAGCGTGTACGAATTCTGCCGCGCCGGCCAGTTGCAGCCGCAGATTGAAAAGCTGAAAAAACTCTACGCGCCGCGGCTGCAGGCCACCCTGGCAGCCCTGGACGAATACCTGCCGGAGGCCGAACCCACCCGCCCGGACGGCGGTTTCTTCCTCTCGCTCACCCTGCCAGAGGGCGTCACCACTATGAGCGTGCGCTCGCGCGCGACCGAGGTCAACCTGACACTGGCCGACGGGCGCGGTTTCTTCGCCAATGGGGGCGGAGAACGGTTCCTGCGCCTGCCTTTTTGCGCGCTCACCCCGCAGCAGCTGCGCGCGGGCGTTGAGCGGCTGGCGGAAGTGGTGCGCGCGGCGGCCTGAACCGCCGCGCTCTCAGACCTTCTTCACCACGATATCGGCAATCACGTTCGCGGCTTCGTCGCCACGGTCGGCCGCGTTAGAGAGGTGGCGGTAAATCTCGCGCAACTTGAGCATTTCCACCACATGGTCGAGATCGCGCGGCCTACTGAAAAGGTCGGCGATGGCCTCGCGATAGATGCGCTCGACGCGGTTCTCCAGCGCTTTGGCGCGCATGGCGTGTTCATTGGCCACGCTAGGGCGGTCCTGCAGACGCAGTACTCCTTTATGAATCTCCGCCGCCGCATCGGTCAGCAGCGAGGCCATACGCTCCAGAAACGGGGTCGGCTCAATGCCAAGCAGCACCATTTCGTCCAGGGTGGTGTCGGCGTAATCGACCACGTCGTCCACCGCGCGCGATAGCGCGAAAATGTCCTCGCGGTCCAGCGGGGTGATGAAGTTGCGGTTGAGCTCATCAATCAGCATGCGCCGCACCTCATCGGCATCCTTTTCGACCGAACGAAGCTGCTGAGCAGTTTCCGGTTGTGGATCGCGGGTATAGGATTGCAGCAGTTGCAATCCCTGGTGGGTGAACTCCGCTTGCCGGATTAGCAACTCCACCATGCTGTCGCGCTGCTTCTTTTTTGAGCGTTTGAAAAAACCCATTGAACCTCCTTACCTGTTTATTGTGCGCCACGCCAGCAGCAGCAACGCGCTGACGGCAGCGGTGGCGGGAATGGTGAGCAACCAGGCGCGCACCATCTCAGCGGCCACGCCCCAGCGCACGCGCTCGGGGTGCTCCGCTCCGCCGACCCCCATGATAGCCGAACTGACCACATGAGTGGTGCTGACCGGGCCGCCCGCCAGCGCCGCGGCCATTATCACCCCGGCCGCGCTGATTTGCGAGCTAAAACCGTGAACCGGCCGGATTTGGTAGATGCGCACGCCCAGCGTGCGTATAAGACGCCAGCCGCCACTTGCGATTCCGAGCGCGATTGCGCCTGCGCTGGCCACCACCACCCAGAGTGGCACGCTGAATGAATCCACCGCCCCTGAGACCACCAGCCCGAGCGTTATGATGCCCATCGTCTTCTGCGCGTCATTGCTACCGTGGCTGAGCGCCAGCCCTATCGAGGTCAACACCTGACCGCGCTTAAATGCAGTGTTAATACGCGGCGTGGCCCCGCGCGCTAGAAAAAGCACCAGGCGCATTATCAGCCAGCCGGCGAGAAGCCCCAACACCGGCGAAAAGAAAAGCGCCAGCAGCACGGTGAACAGACCGCGCAGCTGCACTACACGCCAGCCGCCGGACAGCACCGCTGCCCCCAGCAGCCCACCCACCAGCGCGTGCGAGGAGGAGGACGGCAATCCGAAATACCATGTCAGCAGGTTCCAGCCGATGGCGGCCCACACGGCTGCCAGCACCACCGGCAGCGTGACCGCGTCCGGGTCAAGCAGCCCCTTGCCCACCGTAACGGCCACCGCCACACCGAAGAGAAATGGTCCCACGAATTCGGCCGCAGCGGAGAGCGCCAGCGCGCGTCGCGGCGAGACCGCGCGCGAGGCAATCATAGTCGCCACCAGGTTGGCGCTGTCGTGAAACCCGTTTAAGAAGTCAAACAGCAGCGCACTGGCGATCAAAGCAGAGAGCATCAGGTTCCACTCGTGGTTATTGTACCGTAAGCGCCACCGCAGTCGCAGGCGAAACAAATGTGATAAAATGGTAGCCAACCCTGTGTCCGCAGCGCAAAAAGAAATGCCTATGCATTGATTGCTCGATTGCTCCGGCAAATTAGCAGGAAAGAATCGTGAGCACTGAACACCTCCTCGGGAGAGAATTACCTCTAGCAAGCGCCATCGAACGCGGCGCGTGCGGCATCGGCTTTGTGGCGGACCGACATGGGCGCACCTCCGTGGAGATGCTGCGACTAGGCCTTACCGGGCTGGTGAACCTGAAACATCGCGGCGGGCTGGACGCCGACAACAAAACCGGTGACGGTGCCGGCGTGCTCACCCCAATACCCGCGCCTTTCTTCGAGCGTGAACTAACGCAACTTACGGGCAAGTCAATCCCCGCCGATCGGCTGGCCGTCGGCGTATTTTTCCTGCGCCCGGCCTCGGCGCAGCTGGCCGAGAAGGCCATAACGGTGGCACTTGTCCGGCAGGGAATCTCACTGGAGGCCTGGCGCAAACCACCCATCAACCCGGACGTTCTAGGAGCACAGGCGCGCGCACGCATTCCGCTCATCCGCCAGCTCATTCTGGCGCGTCCACAGGGCGTGAGCGCGGAACAGTTTGAGCGGAGGCTGTTCCTAGCGCGAAAAGGGATTGAACGTCAGTTTTCTCAAAACGAGTGGCCGGACTATGTGGTCTCACTCTCCAGTCGCACAGTGGTCTATAAGGGCCTGCTGCACGCGCCGCAGATCAGCGCGTTTTACCCGGACCTTACCGCTGCGGATTTTACCGTCGCGTCAGTGGTCTTTCACCAGCGTTACAGCACAAACACACTGCCCTCGTGGGAGCGCGCGCAACCGTTGCGCGTTCTCTGCCACAACGGCGAAATCAACACGATTCAGGGCAACATCGTCTGGGCGCAGGCGCGCACGGCGCTGATGCAGGCAGAACCCGATTTCAACCCCGAGAGCCTTTCGCCCGTTATTGACTTGCGCAGCAGCGATTCGGGCATGCTGGACAACTATGCCGAGCTGCTGCACCGCGGCGGACGCGACCTACGCCACGTACTTGCCATGCTGCTGCCCATGGCTTGGGAAAAACAGGCCGAGTTGCAGCCGGCCGTGCGCGATTTCTACGCTTATCACTCCCACTTGCAGGAGCCATGGGACGGGCCCGCCGCCGTGATCTTCAGCGACGGCGCGCTTGTCGGGGCCAGCCTCGACCGCAACGGCCTGCGCCCACTGCGCTTCGCAGAGAGCCGCTCCGGAATTGTGTACGCCTGCTCGGAATTCGGCGCAATCCCGCTTCCGGTGGAGGAACTGACGCGCATCGGCAAACTCGGTCCCGGCCAGATGCTGGCGGTGGACACGCGCAGCGGCGAGCTGCAGCTCGACTCTCAGATTAAGGCAGAACTTGCCGAGGCGCAGCCTTACTGCGAATGGCTGCCGGCCGCCGCGGAGCGGAGCCGCCGGCCACGCCCGCAAACCGCCGCAAGCGACACCGCGCCATCACTCAAGCGCTTGCTGCTCGCCTTCGGCTACACGCGCGACGATGTGGTTTACGCGTTGCGCCCCATGGGCGAGAACGCACAGGAGCCCACCGGCTCGATGGGAGACGACACCCCACCGGCGGTGCTGAGCGAAAAGCCACGGCCGCTTTTCAACTTTTTCCGCCAGCGCTTTGCGGAAGTGACCAACCCGCCTATCGATCCGCTGCGCGAACGCGTGGTCATGTCTCTGCGCGTGCGTCTCGGCGCGCGCGGCAACATTCTGGAGGACGGCCCGCAGAACACGCGCCCGTTGCAGCAGCGCAGCCCGGTGCTGCTGCCCGCAGAACTGCGGGCGCTGCAACAACAAAACCGCCTTCCGGCGCGCACACTCTCCACCCTCTGGGACGTGTCCCACGGCCCAGAGGGGCTGCCAGATACCCTTACGGAACTGCAGCGAGCCGCACGCGAGGCCGTCAGCACCGGATGCCAGCTTCTAGTTCTCAGCGACCGCGGTGTGGACGCGGAGCGCACGATGCTTCCCGCGCTGCTCGCCGTCAGCGCCGTGCATCACGACCTTCTGCAGGCCGGGTTACGCGCCAGCGTCAGCCTGATTGTGGACAGCGGTGAGCCGCGCAATGTACATCATCTCGCCACGCTGATTGGCTACGGCGCAAGCGCGGTCTGCCCGCACCTGGCGCTGGATGTCGTGCCCACCCTGCTACGGGAGAGGATCGATGCGGCCCGGGCGCGGCAGAACCTTGTCGCCGCGTTCGAGAATGGGTTGCTGCGCATAATGTCCAAAATGGGCATCAGCACGGTGGACGCTTACTGCGGCGCACAGATATTCGAGAGCGTGGGCCTTGACGACGAATTGGTGCAGCGCTATTTCCCCGGCACAGCGGCGCATCTGGGCGGGGCCACGCTGGCGGACATTACCCGCATCCCGCTGATGTGGCACGTACTCGCGTATGGCGAGCAATCGGCGCTGCCCTCGCCCGGATATTACAAATTCAAGCGCGGCGGTGAATTGCACGCGTTCGCCCCCGAGACGGTGAAAACACTGCACCGCGCGGTGCGCACTCCGGGCGCGCTGAACGGGAACTTCGCCGACGGCTACGCGCGTTTCCGCCAGTTCGTAGATTCAGTGCGCTTGCGCCCGCCGATAAACGTGCGCGACCTGCTCACTGCGCAACCGCTCGCGCGCGCGCCGCTGGCGTTAGAGCAAATCCAGTCGCGCGAGGAAATCGTGCGCACCTTTTCGGTCGCGGCGATGTCGCACGGCTCGCTCTCGTCAGAGGCGCACGAGACGCTTGCGGTGGCCATGAACCGGCTGGGCGCCAGCAGCAACTCAGGCGAGGGCGGAGAACACCCCGAACGCTACGGCGACGAACGCAATAGCCGCGCAAAGCAAATCGCATCCGGCCGCTTCGGCGTCACCCCGCTTTACCTGATGGCAGCGGATGAATTGCAGATAAAAATGGCGCAGGGTGCCAAGCCGGGCGAAGGCGGCCACCTGCCCGGTCACAAGGTGACGGCCGAGATTGCCGCCATCCGCCACGCGCAGCGCGGCGTTGCTCTCATTTCTCCGCCGCCGCACCACGACATTTACAGCATCGAGGACCTCGCCCAGCTCATCTTCGACCTGCGCCAGGTCAATCCGTGCACCACAATCTCGGTGAAACTGGTGGCGCAGGCCGGGGTGGGCACCATCGCTAGCGGCGTAGCCAAGGCCGGGGCGGATGTCGTCGTCATTTCAGGCAGTTCCGGCGGCACCGGCGCGGCGGCGTGGTCGTCCATTAAACACGTCGGCATCCCTTGGGAAATCGGTCTGGCTGAAACGCAGCGTATGCTTATCAACGCCGGCCTGCGCGGGCGCGTGCGCCTCCGCGCCGATGGCGGCCTTTACACCGGGCGCGATGCGCTCATGGCGGCACTGCTCGGCGCGGACGAGTTCTCCTTTGGCACCAGCGCGCTCATCGCCGCGGGCTGCGTGATGGCGCGCACTTGCCACACCAACAACTGTCCGGTGGGCGTAGCCACGCAGCGGCAGGATTTGCGCGCAAAGTTCGCCGGCACCCCCGAACAGATAATGGCTTTCATGCACTTTGTCGCCGAGGACATGCGCGAGCGCTTGGCCGTGCTCGGATTGACCAGCCTGCAGGATGCGATCGGGCGCACGCGCATGTTGCGCCAGAAGTTGAAAGGCGCCAAGGGCGAGCCGGAACTCGACCTGAGCGAGCTGCTCAAGCTACCCGCCGGCGGGGTGGGCAAGAGCCGGGGTTACTCCGGCGCGCCTAACCCCACCGTGCAGCTCGATGAGCGTAACAGCACGCTGCTCGCCGCCGGCGAGATTGCGCTGCAGGGCGAGAATGGCACACCGCTGCGGCTGCAATATGACACCAGCAACCGCACACGCACCTTCGGTGCCACGCTCTCCGGGGAGATCATCTCCCGCCACGGGGTCAAAGGCCTTGCGGATGGGACTGTGAGCGTGGTCTGCCACGGCAGCGCGGGGCAGTCCTTCGGCGCGTACGGCGCGCCCGGGCTGCAGTTGACCCTGCGCGGCGCGGCCAACGACTACGTAGGCAAGAGTCTGGGCGGCGCGCGCATCATCATTTGCCCGCCGGACGGATACCG
>Ga0187833_10000531_pt1 | contig 44043 bp, 36 predicted proteins | sample ETNtaG_37_FD_167968 | JGI IMG/M metagenome (GOLD analysis project Ga0187833, IMG submission 167968) | Marine microbial and viral communities from oxygen minimum zone, Eastern Pacific Ocean - ETNP2014_SV_400_PacBio MetaG (Illumina Assembly) | ecosystem: Environmental > Aquatic > Marine > Hypoxic...
GTTTGCGACAGAATCTCTTCAAAGGCAATAAGATAATCGCGGCAATACTGCAGGGATTCCGGCCCGTCGGACATATGTGCCAGCTTGTGTCCAGCAACTACTATCTTCGGTTTTAGAGACATAAGATAGTCGATTGACTCCAACCATCCCTTTCGAGCCTCCGCCGTCACATGATGCCCCATAAACAAATGAATACCGCTAAAGACGATGTCACTGGCGATAATCGCGTCTAGGGAAGGAATATGAATCGCAGTTATTTTCGGGTGATCGCCAATCATTGGCCCTAGTATCTCCAGTTTCTTGCCTTCAAGATCTATAGATGATTTTTCATAGGATCTTGGGACTACGCAATAACGTGGGATATTTGAACCATACTTCCGAGAGATGTCGGCGTGCCTTTCCGGAATCGACCTCGCTACCGTGTAGCAAATTTGTGGAACCGCTATTACCTCTACATTAGGAAAGGCTTGTATAAATACGGGCGCGGAAAAATGATGATCGGGATGGCTGTGAGTGATGAAAATATATTTTAGATTTCGCTTGCTCTCCAGAATCTCTGCTACGATGCGATGCGCTTGACTAAGGATAAAAGGCACATCAACCAGCACAGCATCTTTCTCTCCCATGACAAGGACGCTGGGAGCATCGAAACCCTTTGTTCCTCCATGAATAACCTTCAATGTAAGGGGTAATTTTTTGGCCTGTTTGCCGATTGATTTATTCATATCTTTTTCTCCTCGTTTGATTGCATTCGGCATTATGCCACATTCATTGAAAACTGCTTTGGGTCATCTATTTGCGCAAAGATTTATTGCCCTAATGTGGTTGATGCTATTTACGAAGCCTCAGGATATCTTATTTACCCAAACGTGCTCACCTGTCTTTTTTCGTTTCCAGGGCACACGCCACATCAATGGAAAATGCAGTTTTATGGCTCCCTCCACAGGGCATATAAACACGCAGCTGCCGTCGTACCAGCATTCCTCCTGGAATACCACTCGAGGCGGTTTGCCATCCTCTGGATTTGGCATAAATATATCCCTGGGACATACCTCCACACATTCGTTGCAGGCGATACATGTATCAGCGTCAATTATTACTGGTCTACTCGGACTGGGGTCATTGGGTGTTATATAGATATCTTGTTCGCTTTCTTTACTCACTGCTATTCCTCCTGTTCTTTCAAGCTTGCAGCCCACAATGGGCTGCATAATTTCCGGCAAGGTCACCCCAGAAACCGATGGGTATTTCACCTACCTGAACCTCTCCATCCGTTTCTTTTATGGTGATGAACTTATGCCACTCCTCTGGATCTACTTCAGGATAGTCCCATCTGCGCAGTCCCAGGAGCGTTGAGCTTGCTTTGCGGGCCAAACATGCATTAATAATGATCTTGGAAAAGGTAAGGATATCCATCACTTCCAGAGTACGTGCCAGCTTGTGAGGATCAGTTGCGAAACTGTTTGCGGTGACCTCAGCACTAATATCGTCAAGCAGTTTCAGGCCCAGCTTCATTACTTTCTCTTCCTTTGGATCACCACAGTAAAATTGCATCACCTTGTTTATGCCCTGATTAAGCTCCTTCCATTCAATTCCATCTTTTCGCTTAGTAGGTCCATAAACACGGTGTTTTTCGAGCTCAACCTGTTGTCTATTTAATTTTAATGCACCTGTTGTCTGTCGTGCATTCTCGGCTGCTTTTCTGCCCGCATATTTTCCGGTTGCGGCCGCCTCGGGATGAGCACCATGGGCAAACAGGCTGTTGCCGGCGGCGTATAATCCGTCTAGCGTGGTCTTCAAGTCCCAATCGACCACTAATCCTCCAGCGCGTACCATGCGGCCAATGCGCCTGCCGGCAGAAGCTACATGACTCTCACTGGACATTCGTAGTTGGTATCCCTCAAGCATATCCTGTGTTGGATCAAACCCCGCCTCGGTGTAATACTTGAGCGTGACCTTACTCCGGGATTCTTCCCCAACCATTACGCCCCAGATAACTCTTCGTTCGTCCTCAGGCATGTTAGTCAAATCTGCGTATATGGGCAGTGTAATTTCTCCTTTTGCAACCATTTCTTCTACTCCGACGGTGCTTGGTTCGATATAGTCATATACAGTGCTATGAAAGTGTGCTGGCAAAAAGAATTTTTGCCCCGGTGCCGGACGATATCTCTCAGCGACTGTTTTTAGGACCCTACCGTCTCTATCGACCCAAGGAAGTTCCTTCCCGTTAGCATCAACAAGCGTACACGCGAACCATGTATTACCGTGACGTCCGGCCCCAACACCCGAGGATACCTCCATAGCACTGCCCCTGGAAGGGCCTTCCATCAAGGTGAATTCGGCTCCTGCTCTCCAGGCGAGAGCGGCACCACCGGAAGTGTTCCCCGACCTCATACCGAAACCGCTGGCCTCTGTGGACGAGTGCCATTCTCGTCCGTCGTTGCCTAAGCAGGATATGGTCGACTTTGCTTTGGCAACAATGAACTCGCCTGTTCTAGCATCTACGCCAGTTGCTCCTATCACTCTTGCCCCCTGTTTACCACCTTCGGTCAGCAGGCTGGTAGCCATAACCCTGTCGTGAACTTCAACGCCCAACCTTTTACACTCCTTATAAAGTACCGGCTTGAACGTTGTCCCCCATACCCGGATAGTGTGGTTATTGGTGTAATCATAGGCAAACAGTAACTTTGTCTTTTCGTCTCTAAACTCAGCGCCCTTGAACTCATCTTCAGTGTCCCTGACCTTGGCTCCCATTTGCTCCAGTTCCATGAGAATATCGTAGCTCTCCCGAGCCGTGATATACATTGCCATGGAGTTGGTATAACCGCCGCTGGATTCGTACAATGCCTGTACCCACTCATCAGCAGTAAGCGTGCAGCAAGGGTTATTGGTAATGGCCGAACTCCAGTGGTCACACCCCGGCCCACCGGCTCCGCTACGCATTGTTGCAGCTACTTCGAGGATAACCACCTTCGCCCCTTTTTTTGCGGCAGCTATTGCAGCCCAGCATCCGGCGATGCCACCACCCAATATCAGGACATCCGTGTTGATTTCCTTTTCCTTCCCGTATCGTATAGGATATTGCCAATCATACTGTTTTGTTTGAGACATATTACCTCCTTATCTGTTTGCCTTACTCGACTTTTCTCAATATGTTTTCCGCCTCAGATGCCGCCGCATAAAGAAGAGGGCCAACTGAAGGTTCGACTGCTGATAGCTTCGGTTGGCGGTATTAGCCAATAAACAGCCCCAAACTGGGCCGGTATCTCACTTTTATATACCTTATGATATTCTTCTTGTCAATAGAATGTTTTCCCCCCAAGCATATGTATTCAAAGTTGGAGTAACTGCTTACAAGTTAGATGAGCCAATATTCGCACCAAGTATTTGATCTACGCCCGTTCCCCAACATCAACTAGCATAAGATCAGCGATTCAAAACAGCTAAACTCTTTGTGTTAATAAAGCGCCGCCGTTTGCAGTGCTTTTTTTGCGAAAACTTATCATGGATTCGCTTTACTTGTTCACCATTTTCAGTAAAACTTTGTTCGTGAACGCCTTGGCAAATAAAAAGTCATGACCAATATTCTAATTCGTATACCGAAATCGCCATACGAATCGTGGTGTGTTTCTTGCAGTTTCATTAATGATGTCTTATCAAAACCTAGCACATACTTGAGTTTGAAATCTATGATTAAATTATAGTCTGTGGGGTGCCCACATGAAGAATGGGTATCCGGCTCTAAGTATTACCGCCTGCAGGGATGGTTCACGCGCTTGTGCTTTTTACACACCGAACTCTGAGAACTGAAAGCAGGTAAATGCAATATTCCTTATCAACAACGCCATATGTTATCAATTTTTTAAAATGCATCCGATCAAGGCACTCCATCAAGTTTAGCGCAGTTAATGGGGCGAAGGACTCATGCGATATCGGAGCTCAGCAGTGGTACGCTAAAAAATTGGGTTTTCAGCCAACTTTTTAGAATCCGCTCTGCGCCATATCACCCATGTAGCGTCTATTAGGACGTATGTTCAATAGCAGCAGCACACTCGAATTCAACCTCGTTTTCAGGGTGACCTTTCTGCGGGAGACTATCCAACGGGCGATACGTTGCGCTGCAGATTATCGATATTTCACTAATAAATATCCAATTCTTGAAACTGATTTATCAAAATTCCTGCAATAGTGAGCAAGGGCTTGACAAAAGCAAAAACTACTGCTAGCATAAGGCCCACCGTTGTTATAGGGCTCGATTTGTCATTCGAGTCGTGTGACGAGTGGGATTGCAAATAGTGAGAGGGGGAAGCACTATTATATGATACATATCCTTTGGATTGAGGGGGCTGCAGACTGTTCAGCCCTCACTTTGCGAAGAGAGAAAGAGGAAGTATTTCTTCTTTTTTCTGCGTCAAATAGATGACTGGTCGAAACCCCCTGACATATTCAGGCTATTTCTATAGTATAAGAAGTAGCAATATTCAATAGTTTTATTTTATTAAGGAGGCACACATGAAAAAGCCATTGTTCAAGATTCTAAGTGCAATTAGCTTGATAGTAGCCTTGGTGGTTTCATCGCTGTTAAGTGCATGCAGCACTCCGGCGCCTGATCCACTGGCAGTTCTCGCTGTTGCCGTAGAGACTAATAATGATACCAATGTTACCGTCACTTGGGCCACTGACAGGGCGGCCACTAGCCAAGTGTTGTACGGTACTACCAGCAGTTATGGTAGTGCGGAACCGAGTACCGCACCCTCCAATACAGCGACTGCTAACCTAAAGAAAGAGCACAGTGTTTCGCTGACCGGGCTGACGCCAGGCACCACCTATTTCTATCAGGTGAAGTCTGTTGACGCCGATGATATCGTGGCAACGTCACCAAACCACTCGTTCAATACGACGGACCTGACGGTGTCTGCTGTTACATCAGGTAGCGTTACAAACCGTACTGCTACAGTCACTTGGACTACTGACGATGCAGCCAGCAGCCAAGTGGAGTACGGCACAACCACCAGTTATGGCAGCACAACAACCCTGAATGCCACCAATGTAACTAGCCACAGTGTTACCCTAACCGGTCTACAGGCTGAGACTAAGTATTTCTACAAGGTAAAGTCGGCGACAGCTACAGATTCGGCTGATGGCACGGGCGATATTACCACAGCAGACAAGGCAGTTTTCAGACTCGGTATGTCAACCGAAGCCACCACAGAGAATCCATTTGTAATCGGCATCGGAGGATCCGGCGCCAGCCATATGACATTGATGTATCAACCGCTGGTGTGGGTAAGCTTTGACGAGGGAATACTGCCGGCAATTGCCACCGATTGGACATACGATAGTACCACCATGAAGTGGACCATTAATCTCGATCCTGACGCCAAGTTCAGCAATGGCGCACAGATAACTGCTGAGGACGTCAAATGGAGCCTCGAAACATATATGAAAATCGGGTCGGGGCAACTTGTCGACGTGACACGTATTTTGCAGCAGAACGAGGGAGCAACAACCGGAGTTGCCATAGAAATTAAGGCTAACGACGCCAATGCGGTTACGCTTGAGAGAACGGACGCCGGCAGCTTTATTACCGATGGTTTTACCGCCGGTGAGTTGGTAGACATAGCCAAGACGCAAGATGACTTCGTGGCAGGTAAGGACAAGGGTTCAACGGGCGACCAGGACGGTATCTACTTAATCGGTGCGGTTACAGCCAGTGTAATAACACTGGATTCAACCGTTACTTTGATAAGTGAAGATCCCAGGTCAGAAGTAGAGTTAACAGCTACTGGCCCAACGGATGCCGCGATTGTCGCAGTAAATGATACGACCATAACCATGGAACTGGATACATTTGCCGCATCGTTCATGCGCTATCTGGGCAACGCCGTTATTGTACCCCAAGCTGCATTTGCCGGGAAGACAAACGCAGAGATACTGGCATACGCCAACGATGGCACAGGCGAACCCATCGGAAGCGGACCGTTCGCTTTCAGAGAGCGAGAAAAAGGATCGCATACTATCTACGATATACGCTATGATTATTGGGGGGACACCCTTCCGAGTATAGATGTAATTGAGAAGGTGTTCTTTGACAATGACGAGGCTATGCTGCTCGGTATTAAACTGGGCCAGATTGATGCGATTTCCAATTTCAATCTTCCGACAGCACTTCCTCAGCTAGTCGCAATCCCCGAGATTGAGATATACCAGATCGAAGATAATGTAACCATGTCACTTTATCTCAATCACCGCAGCGAACCGTTTAACCTGAAGGAGTTCAGGCAGGCTGTAAGCTTGGGGATAGACAGAGATGTTTTGATTAACTTCGCAGCAGACGGCTGGGCGAAGTCCCCTGTTATGCTGGAGCGCGACAGAGATTTACCTGATGTTCAGGCCAATCTGTCTAATTTAGAATGGCAAGGTATGGATGCCGCTTATATGGCCAGTGGGTCATATGACCATTCTCTCCGCGTTGCTGCAGCCAACGCATTGCTTGATGCAATTCCCGATATGTCAGATGCGCCAGCCTCTGGTGCTTTCGTGAGGACGTACAAAGGCGATCCTCTGGCATTTACCTATTCGCATGCCACATGGACCGAGCATGCCGACGTGGCGACAAACGTTGCCGCTGACCTGACGGCCCTTGGCATCGATGTGACTCTTAACCCGATGGATGTCTCCGCGCTGGTAAGCATGACCTTCCGCCAGAAGAGTGAGTCGACACTTGGAAATTGGGACCTCTACACCTGGGGCAGACCGTTCCCGTCGGAATACGATTATTTTGCCAACCAGTGGGGGTATTACGATACTAACCAATACTCCAAGCGTAGCTTCGTTGTAGGCTGGGATGATGCTGCAGCTACGAGCATCGGACAAGACCTGAATGCCCTGCAGGAACTTCCTGAGGGTAACTCGACACGTGCCGGACTGATCACAAGTACGGCGACGGCATGGTCAGCTGAGCTACCGCTCATACCGTTGTATCATTCCGTTAATCCCGCTGTGCGTCGAAACGACAGATGGGACAACTGGAAGCAAAACAATGGGTATATTTCGCATGGTGCAATCTCAGCGACAATGTCCATACAAAATCTTACGAGTTTAACGCCGATTTATCCGTTATCACCGTAAGAGTGTTGTGAGTTGTTAAAGTACAAGGGGTGCTTTATTTAGGCAAAACGCGGTTTTACCGAAAGTATTGCACCCCTTGCCATACCTGATTCAAGTTTGATTTTAGCTATTATTAGTTTATTCATTCTATATAGTTGTTTCGTTAACTTAGCCTCTGATATGTGATATAATGCCGCTAGCGGAGAGGGGTAAAATGAGGGCAATTCTGAAAAGAATCCCATTACCACCATTTTGGGTACGCAGACGCATTGGTTTTTCAGTCATGGTGCTAATGGGCGCCATAGTAATCAACTTCATTATCCCTCGCGCTATGCCCGGCGATATCACCTTCCTCTACACCAGTTCAGATATGGATCCAATGGTTGCAAATCAAATATTAAGAGATCTCGGTTTAGATAAGTCCCAGTGGTATCAGTTCGTGGTGTATTTAAAAAACTGCTTTACCCTACAGTTTGGAAATTCCTTTTTCTATAGAACTGATTCTGTGATCAGCCTAATCGGCGAAGCTTTGCCGCGGACATTGTTGCTGCTTATACCGGCACAGCTGCTTTCCATAACTATTGGCTATTTTCTGGGAGTAATTTCGGGCTGGAAAGCCGGCAGCAAAAAGGATTCGTTCATAACCGGGTCATCTCTGGTTATATGGGCGATGCCAATGTTCTGGACAGCTATGGTAGTTCTCTATGTGGGCGGATATATGCTTGAATGGTTCCCGCTTAGAGGATACAAAACTATTAATGTTGAGTTGAACGCATGGGGAGCCTTTGTCGACCGGTTGAAATATATTATTTTACCAACAATTGCGCTGGCTGCCAAGTTTGGGGTAACCCAGCTGGTTATGCGAAATACGATGACCATTACGCTTAAACAGAACTACGTAACCACCGCCAGGGCCAAGGGCTTAAGTGAACGCAGGGTAAAACACAGGCATGCTGCCAGAAACGCCCTGATGCCAACCGTTACCTCCGCCGCCATGAGATTTGCCACGCTAGTTGCGGGGCTGATATTTATAGAGAAAGTCTTTTCCTATCCTGGTATGGGCAAGCTGATTTTAGAAGCCGTACTAAACAACGACTACCCTGTGCTTCAGGCGTGTTTCCTTGCATTTGCGGCTGTGACCATCGTCACTATCTTTATATTAGACTTGGTATACGCGCGTCTCGATCCCAGAGTAAGGTATGAGTAGAGGTTAGCAATAAATGTTCGTAACAAGAGCTAAAGGTATAAGGCTAGCCGGCCAGATAAGGGCCGGGATTGTTAACTGGTGGCGTGAATTCAGCAAGTCCAAAATGGGAGTCGTTGGCCTTATTCTTTTTATTTTCATTACAATGATGGTTATACTGGCACCATATGTCGCCACACACGACCCTAAGCTGTATGATCCTATCAGGGCAGTGCCACCCAGCACTGCACATATTCTTGGAACGGATACTTGGGGGCGCGATCTCTACAGCATGCTGCTTTACGCAGGACAATACTCGCTTTTCGTTGGTGTGGTTACCGCGGCTATAGTCATAGGTATAGCAACCACAATAGGATTGTTCGCCGGTTATTTCGGCGGAATTATTGATGAGATTTTAATGAGGACGGCCGATGTCCTTATGGTAATTCCCCGCCTGCCTCTGCTTATTGTGCTGGCAAGCTTTCTCTCTCCGGGCCTACAAACCATAATGCTGATAATTATCTGTCTAGGCTGGACCAGGCCCGCCAGGCAGATAAGGGCGCTTACCCTATCAGTGAAGCACTACGACTACGTGGAATCTACTAAAGCCTCGGGAGGAAGCAGCCTGCATATCATTTTCCACCACATATTCCCCAATGTAAGCGGAGTAGTTGTGGCGCAATTTGTCATGGAAGTGGTGGCAGTAATACTACTTGAAACCGGTTTGAGCTTTTTAGGATTCGGTGACCCGCTACGCTTTACCTGGGGGCAAATACTCTTTTTTGCTCAGCAGAAAGCGGCGCTAACAAGTGGTTTCTGGTGGTGGTGGTTGCCGCCGGGGATTATTATCACTATGGTCTGTTTTTCGCTGGCCTTCATCGGCACTACGCTTAATGACCGCTTCGTTTTGAGGTTGAATGTGAGAGGTAAAGATTAATGCCGCTGCTTGAAGTAGATGGTTTACAAACACACTATAAGACGGATTCAGGGCGAGTAAAAGCTGCCGATGGCGTTAGTTTTACGCTGGACACAGGGGAGTCTGTCGGCATCGCCGGTGAGTCCGGTTGCGGCAAAACAACGGTTGTCATGTCGCTGATGAGATTGGTGGATCACAGGGATATCGTCGGTGGGAAAATCATCCTTGACGGCGACTCGATTCTGGAGATGACCGATGACGAGTTTCGCCACCTCAGGTGGAAAAAGCTCTCGCTTGTTTCTCAGGCGGCAATGGGTGCTTTGAACCCGGTATATACTATCGGATGGCAGATATCAGAAGCTTTAAAAGAACATACAGATATGAGCAAGGCTGAACGCATGGAACGAGCCATGGAGTTGCTTGAGCAAGTGGGAGTAGAGCCATCAAGAGTTAATACTTATCCACATGAGCTCAGTGGAGGCATGCGCCAGCGGTCGATGATAGCAATGGCACTGGCCTGCAATCCCAAAATAGTAATCGCCGATGAGATGACAACCGCCCTGGATGTGGTCACGCAGGTTCAAATTCTTAAGCTTTTTCAGAAACTTCAAAAGGACCTTAATCTTTCGGTTATTGCCATATCTCACGAACTGGCTATTCTTGGTCAAATCTGCGAAAAAATGATTATTATGTATGCCGGTAAAATCGTGGAAATGGGTCCAACTGAAATTATCTTTGACGAACCCAAGCATCCGTACACCATAGCTTTGCTGGGCTCACTGTTGGATATAGCAACGTCAGATAAGAAGGAATTATGGAGTATACCCGGACGGCCTCCCAGTCTTCTCAATCCGCCTCCGGGATGCAGGTTCGCCCCGAGATGCACCCATACCAAACCAATCTGCAAGGAGAATGAGCCTCCGCTTTTGGAAATTGGTCCAAATCATTGTGCAGCTTGCCATTTAATTAAATAAAATAGAACGGGTAAGAAAATGGATACATTATTTAACGCCATTGATCTGAGTAAAACTTTTAAACTAAAAAAACGCACCCGTGGATTGGGCAGCCACAGATATGTAAAGGCGGTCGACGGTATCACCTTCGATGTGGGATTGGGTGAGACGTTCGGAATGGTCGGCGAGAGCGGCTGTGGCAAAACAACAACGGCAAGAATGATCCTTCAGCTGGAAAAGGCCACCAGTGGTCAAATGATCTTTCAAAATGTTGATATGACCACCCTAGGCCGCAAGCAAACAAAGAATATGCGCCGCCATGTGCAAATGATATTTCAAGATCCATATAGCTCGCTTAATCCGGTTAAAACCGTTGATTATTTGGTATCAGAGCCACTAAAAATTCATAATATTTATAGCAGCAAAAGCGAGATCAAGGATAAAGTGAGAGAGACGCTGGAAATAGTGGGGTTGGGCTCTACCGATGATTGGCTGGCCAAAAGGCCGGATGAGTTGAGTGGAGGAGAAAGACAAAGGGTTGGAATAGCAAAGGCCTTGGTACTTGATCCAGAGTTTATAGTCGCCGATGAGCCGGTAAGCATGTTAGACGCAAGTGTCAGAGCGGGAATCGTTAATCTTATGCTGAAGCTCAAAGACTTAAAACAACTTACGTATTTCTTCATTACACATGAATTCGATGTAGCTTACGCCATTTGCGACCGTATCGCCATTATGTATGCTGGCTCTATTATTGAGCTGGGCAGTGCGGATGAAATCATTAAAAATCCCCTACATCCCTATACTCAATTACTGCTGGCTGCAGTACCACCACTACGTCCCGATAAAGCATGGGGCAACACCATCGCTGATGGGGAATGCGCCTATTATATTCAGGTGCCTGCCGGATGCAAGTTCCAAGCTCGATGTGACAAATGCAAAGACTCCTGCGCTGAGGAAAGGCCCAGTCTCATCGAAAAACTGCCAGGCCATTTTGTCGCTTGCTACGAGGACTAAAGGGAATAGTTGCGACCTACGCGACGTGCCAGAATCATGATTGCTATACACCCCAAGATTCCTAACGCTATGCTTTACATATCTTGTATGGGAAGCGGCGGATTCTTCATCCCCACCTAAGGGGGCGCGATTACCTGTCGCTTTGTTCTTCCAGGACACTCGACACATAACCGGGTAATTCAGCTTTAAAGTACAACAACTTCAGTACCAGCACATCGATCGACACGTCGGTTTCTTTCTCGTATTCTAAAGGATAAGGCCATACAATATTAGAAACGTCGTTCATTTAAACATCCCCAAAAGTCAAAAAGATTCGGCAACGAAAAAGGGCAAGTATTACATCACTACTGGCTCAATTGGCAACCCAATCCGCCTCTTTATCCCGGTTTTTCTTCGGTGGTCTAAGGAATACCAAAGCCGCTAGTGATATTACACATAAAATACCTGTAATGATCAACGCCAAATCATAACTACCATTAGCATCATAACTAAATCCAAACAAAACGGGTCCTAATGCACCGGCACCGATATAAAATGGGGTACGGATGCCGGACAGCATTGGCATGTTTACCACTCCAAAAAGATCGCCGAGATAGGTAAGGTGTAAAGAGCCACCAACCCCTACGAAAAAACCTATTGGGATGACTATGGCTGGAAATTGCGCTGAACCGGTCACTATAGTTGCTCCAAGAAAACAGCCCAATCCCACGCCAGCGGTGGAAAGTATCAGGAATGGCCTCCTGGTTACACCCTTAAATCGGTTCATCACCCAGTCAGACAAGAAACCACCGGCGAGGCCACTTACTAAACTGGCCGCTCGGTAAAAACCCACTATATCAGAGACATCTTCAAGAGACATGCCCAAGTCCATACCCCATTGAAGTAGATGTACCGACAAGCCAAATATGGCCACATAATGACCGAGGAGGGAAAGTATATAGAACCAGAAATTGCGGTTGCGTACCGCCTCCTTTGTCCCCCACCGCTCAGCACGAGCCATGAAATCAATTCTAGTCTTTATCTCCTGTTCTGTCGGCTTAATGCCATCGGGATAGGCTCCTATCGACTCAGGATCCTTTTTCATTAGTGCCCCGCCTGTACCGGCAAATACAAGCAGCAGGATGCCAAGCCCTATAAAACAGGTTTGCCAGTCATAAATTTCAATAAGGCGACTGCCCACAGGTATCAGAATCATAGCGGCAAGTGACGGACCAGAGGAGGCTATACTCACCATTGTCCCAGCTTTCTTCATAAACCATCTTCTTACCGTTGTAACGGAAGCAACAAAATATGAAAAGCTTCTTCCAATAGCGAAAATAACCCCATATAACAGAAAGAAATGCCAGATCTGGGTTACCTGACTCAGCATACTGATACCTATGCCACCTATCACAGCTCCCATTATGATTGTCCAGCGGGCTCCAATACGGTCTACTACCATACCGGTCACAACCCCCATTGCCCCTCCAACGATCAAGCTAAGAGTGAAACCCAAAGATAACATTCCCCTAGTCCACTCAAATGCTTCTAAAAGTACCGGAAAGAATACGCCGAAAGTGAAGGTAGCCGCACCATTGGAAAACGTAGCCAGCCAGGCGGCAAATACTATCACCCAGCCGTAAAATAATTTACTTTTTGGTTGATAAGTCAATACTAAACACCTTAATCAGCAACAATTCATTTTATGAATTATACCATCACAGGATGTGTCGGCAAGATGAATCTCCGTGATGAATGCCGATGGTTCATCCAAGGCTTGGCAGCCCCTGTGCCAATAACAGGCACTACCTATTAGCGTATCATGGACACGCACTTTTCCGACTTCAGCGACATCAATGTAGCAAAAAAGAGAGCTCGACAAAGGCATATCCATTGTGGCCATAACCGTGTGCGCTTTATCAGACTACAAGAAAAAGGTGACAAGAGCGTGGTTTAGTAAATACCTAGCCAAACCTACAAACCACAACCATATGGATTAAAAAATAGCGCGGTATATCTCAACATATCCCCATCTTGAAGCCAAACTGAACTACACCGAAGAAGGGGCCCGGCCTCACAGGCTAGCGGACTTGCCTTTTCACACTGATAAACAACGAAATTTACACTTCCTCTAAATTACCAAGCGCACGCTGCACCAGTTCTGAAAGCGCCGGATGAATATGCACACCGCCATATATCTCATTGCGGCCCCCGCCGGATTCCATAGCGTTGACCACCTCCTGAACCAGTATCGGCGCATACGGGCCTATAATGTGAAAGCCCAGTATCCTATGGGTCTCCTTCTCAACTATCGCCTTGGCAAACCCGTCGGCCTCCTCCATAGCCTCACCCTTGGCCACTTCGTAGTATTTTGCGCTGCCCACGTAGATTTCGTGGTTCTTTTTTGCAGCCACCTGACCAAGGCCCACTCCCGCTATCTGCGGATGAGAGAATACAGCATGAGGTATGGCGCTATAGTCCACTTTCATGTCGGCATGATGGAGCACGTTCTCAATAACAAGTTCCGCTTCCATACTAGCGGTATGCCTAAACATACTGGTTCCATTGGCATCCCCTATGGCCCAAATATTCTTCTTATTAGTTTGCAGATACTCGTCGACTTTGATATACCCTCGCTTATCGACTTCAATTCCGCTTTTACCCACATGCAAAATGTCCGCATTGGAGCGCCTGCCTACCGCCATCATCAACCGCTGCGCCGTCACTTCCTTCTTCTTGCCACTGGCGATATCCTTAACCACGACTGTGACCGAATCTCCGTTGTTTCTTACTTCCTCGGCCTGTACTACGGTCAAGATATCCACACGCTCACCAAGCTTTTTCTTGAGCAAGTCGGATATCTCCGGCTCTTCATTGGCAACAAGCTGATTGCTCATCTCCAAAATGGTGACTTTTGTGCCCATAGCGGCAAAGAAATGAGCATACTCAACACCTATATACCCTCCGCCTACGATTATCAAGCTCTCAAGCTTTTCGGTAAGCCCCAGAACCGATTCGTTAGTTAGGTAATCGATGGCATCAAGCCCCTTCACCGGTGGAACAAACGGCCGCGACCCGGAGGCGATAATGATCCTGTCACCCAGAATCTGCTGGCCGTTTACCTCAAGCACATAGTCTTTAACGAAATGCGCCTCGCCCTCATGGTAATCAAAGTCCTTTGTATTAAGGATAGCCTCTCTCATATCATTGCTGTACTTGTGTATGCTGGTCCGCATCCGCTCCATTATCGACTTAAAATCTACATCATGGACTTCAGCTGTAATGCCCAGCTTTGCGGAGTCCTGTATATCGGCAATCCTGTCGGCCGCATATATCAGCATTTTTGATGGGATACAGCCTAGGTTGAGGCAGGTGCCCCCCATCGGGCCTTTGTCGACTAAAGCGGCCTTGGCCCCATGCTGCACCGCATCACTTAAGACCATCATACCTGCACCGGACCCAATCGCTATAAGATCATACTCTTCCATGATAAGCACTCCTTTGTTTTGATTCTGACACCAGGAACTAACGTGTTACGTCAACTTCCCTTTTAAATGCCACGTGGCCTTTTATATAGGCAAATCGGCATCGGTTTTGCGGAACCGTAGCATAAAACAAAGAATGATCACCTCAATGATTCATCGTGAACTTAGATATCACACTGCCGTTATCAATACTGAAGTTAATATTAGACGCCAGCGCTATCTTATCGTGAACATGCTCTGCAATAATCCCTACCCAAGTAAGTTTGATCACCGTATTTGTTCTGGAATAATCAATTTTTGATGCAAATAAAACCTCAGGCAATATCTGTCCGCCGATGCATTCCACTATGCGATGAATTTTGATCATACCAGCTTAGCCTGCCGTCCTTCTGCAGATGGCTAGGCATAAAATCTATTCCATATAACTATCGCCACGCTGGCCTTGAAAGCTACCAGAATTGGCTAAAGATGTCAACTAACATGTCTGGCTTTGCTTATAGAATAATACATATCCATGGTGTAGAATAAAGGTAAGGGAAGTTAAAACCTATGGGCAACATAGTTGAGGCAACTGAGTGTGCAAACGATCAAGTAGTAAGATGGCTTAAGGGAGGTCAGTAATGACAGACCACCTAAAGATAATACAAAACGTTACAAATGAGCATAATGCTTTAAAAGGCAACATCAAGCTGGTAGGAGACACGGTAACCGACCACGAGGCAACAACTACGCTACAAAAATTGCGTTCGGGGTGGATTCCGGGCCAGCTAGACGTATTGGATACACGATTAGATAATCTGAAACAGGCGCTTAGCCGTCTTAAAAAAGGGCTTGATAGCCACTTTGCCTTTGAGGAAAAAACATTCCCGCCGCTACTGGGCGATATGTTGACAAAAGCGTTGCTTATGGAGCATACGCAAATAATGAAAGAGATGGACAGCTCTCAAAAATTGCTGAGCGAGGTGAATTTTAATGGGCTGTCTCGGGAAGAGATAATAGCCAAGGAAATGCAGATCCAGCAGGTAATTTCCAGGCTAGCCGCTATAGTGGAAAGCCACCATGAAAAAGAAGAAACCGTAATGGAGCTGATACGCAAGGCATTACAACAAAAAGACACCTAATCCAATGCATCCAACCTAGTCTCCAGTTTAGAACGGTCAGTAACCGGTATCTTACAAGTAAATCTCTCGCAGATATACACAGTCGGCAGCTTATCGATCATCGCCCTGTCTTTGAGCTAGACCATTCCAAGTTCAAATCTCCGGGAAAGATCCTTGCCTGAACAAGTCATACGTTATACATCAACTTATAACAAATGGCTTGGGCTCAACGTCTTATAAAGTAAGGCCTATCATCATGCCTTATCAAAAAATGCTTTATTAATAAAACCGATATATGGCTTATGTCATGCGAAATTGAATATAGGCGTATATTATTTGATTATTGTAAGATCAAATTAATGCTTAATAAAAGTGTTAGCAATTTCTAAATGTTTATTATGATATACTGATAAACTGGCTTAAGTATGAAAACAAGAACAAAACATTTTATTAAAGCAATGCTTTTGGCGTTAACTTTGCCCATTATATTGTTAAGCGCCCGTTGTGCGCCAAAGGAAACCACTATAATAGCGCCATCGGGTAGTACTCCCGCGTCCTTTTCCCAAGTAGTCGAGGAAATCACCCCAAGAGTTGTTTTCATATATGCACAGGGGACGCTTTCCAGTTCTACCGGTTCCGGCGTTATTATGAATAAAGCCGGCTATATTCTAACCAACCGACATGTTGTGGAATACGCCCAAACTATAGAGGTAACGCTTCAGGACAGACGGTTTTTTACGGCAACCGATTTCTGGATGGATGACTTGGCTGACCTAGCAGTTGTCAAAATAAACGGTTCCGACCTGCCTGAACCAGCGGAATTTGCAGATTATACCGAAATCAAGGTTGGAGATTGGGCAGTGGCGGTAGGACACCCCATTGGCCTTTCCCCTACGGAAGGTGGTGCAACCGTCACCGCGGGCATCATAAGTAATCTCGATCGATCTTTTGTCATTGGAGATATTCAGTATAACGATATCATCGAAACCGACGCCGCCATCAATCCCGGCAACAGCGGTGGGCCACTGGTTAACCTCGATGGAAAGGTAATAGGTATCAATAGCGCCATCTCCACAGAGGCCCAAAATATCGGCTATGCAATAAATGTGGCAACGGCAGAGCGCGTTTTCGATGACTTGATCGATTCCGACCACAAAGTCATCAGACCATTTATCGGAGTGAGCCTCGATGAAGTTGTTCCCCAGAAAGCCGTGGAACTATCGCTATCCAAAACAGCTGGTGTTCTTATAGTAGACGTTGTGACAGATAGCCCGGCAGATAAGGCTGGGATTCAGATTAACGATGTCTTTATCGCACTGGAAGGTATGGAGCCAGAAAATACAGAGGTTAACCTAAGTAATTGGCGGGAGCTGCACGCCGAGGTGGAGATAACATCCGTTTCGCAACTGCTCAGAGAACTATGGCTGTACCAAGCTGGTGACACCGTCAAAATCACTATTTGGCGCAACGCTACTGAGACATCGGTCAACCTCACCCTAGCCGAACGACCCAATTAGAATACTCACATCTTCAAACCTAAACCTCGCATTAAACCGATACAGCCCTTATACTAAAAAGTGACTAGTAACTTCTGGAGTATTAAATGATTACAACCCTGCTCTTGATACGCCACGGCCAAACGGATTCAAATACCAACGGTCATTATATGGGATGGTCGCAGGAAGACCTTAACGAAACGGGATATGAGCAAGCACGACTGCTGGCAAAGCGACTGGCGGATGTAAAGATCAATGCCATCTATACCAGTCCACTCAAAAGAGCATTCACGACTGCGCAGATAATAGCCGGGCCGCAGAATCTTGATTTGGTCGAGACGGACGATCTAATCGAGGTCAACTTGGGAGACTGGAAGGGGCTGCACGCCAACGAAATCTACGCCAAATGGCCGGATATGTGGAAACAATCGAGAATAGATCCATCCGGCCTGACTTGGCCCAACGGCGAAAGCTTTGCACAAACGGCAGAGCGCGGTGTACGATCGTTCAATTCAATCATAGAAGCAAATCAGGGTCAGCTCGTTGCGGCTGTCACCCATGATATCATCGTAAGAATAATTGCAACATACGTCTTAGGGGCTAGCTATAGCATCTACCGCAGGTTGGAGGCAGGCAATACATCTATTACAAAGATTGCCGTAATTGATAACAAAAAGCGGCTTATCACACTCAACGACACCTCGCACCTCGGCTTCTAAAAAACAAGCGTCAAGCCTCGTTAAACTTGCGTAGTTTATGCTATAGTATGCAACATGGCAGAATGGCACAAACTCAGCCCCGATAAAGCACTTGCGGAACTTGACTCCAAAGACGATGGACTCACCCAAGCCGAAGCTAGGCTACGCTTAAAACAGCACGGACCTAATGTCCTTACGGGTAAGCCCAAGCCACCGACAATAATCGTTTTTTCAAAGCAATTCTTAAACCCGCTAATCTACGTCCTACTGACAGCGGCGGTAATATCATTGGCGGTAGGTCACTATATAGACGCATTCGTGATATTAGGTGTATTGATACTGAATGCTACCATTGGCTATATACAAGAAGCCCGCGCCGAAAAGGCGATGGAAGCGCTGCTTAAAACGGCCGCGCCCAAAGCCAATGTGAAGCGCGACAGCACAATGATGATGCTGGCAACAAGGCACTTGGTGCCCGGCGACATCATTCTTTTGGTAACAGGTGACAGGGTGCCAGCTGACGCCCGCCTTATTGAGGTATCCAACCTCAAGGTTAATGAGTCAACGTTTACCGGCGAATCCATGCCGGTAGACAAACATACCAAAGCTCTTACTAAAGACCGATCTCTTGCCGAAAGAAAAAATATGGTGCATATGAACACCATCGTCACTTATGGTAGAGCCACCGCTATGGTAACTGCGACGGGCATGGCCACCGAGATGGGCAAAATCGCCAGCGCCATCGCCGATATTGAAACTCCAAAAACCCCGCTGCAAAAAGGCATAGGCAGGCTCAGCCGCTACATCGTCGGCATCTTCCTTGGCATATGTGCCCTGCTGGTAATCATCGGTATCATGAGAGGACTCGAGGTATTGGATGTGTTTCTGATGGCAGTTGCAGCCGCCGTCTCCGCCATACCCGAGGGATTGCCCGCCGTGGTTACCGTGGTGCTCGCAATCGGCATGCGCATCATGGCAAACCGCAACGCCATTATCCGCAAGCTGGCCGCAGTGGAAACGCTAGGCTCGGCAACCGTTATCTGCTCAGATAAAACGGGGACGCTGACGTTTAACGAGATGACGGTGCACCGCATCTATTTAAACGGCGATTGGATAGACGTAACAGGCGACGGCTACGAACCTGTTGGCGATTTTACACGAGGCGATAAAACGCTTAATACGGATGAGAATGACTCGCTTAAGCTTATGCTCAAAATCGGCACACTGTGTAACGATGCACAGATCATCAATGAAGACGGCGAAAGCAGTATTTACGGCGATCCTACTGAGGGCTCGCTGGTGGTAGTCGCAGCCAAGGCTGGTATGAACAAAACAACGCTAGAGAATGATCATCCCAGAATCGATGAAATACCTTTCCAGAGCGAAAAGCTGTACATGGCCACGCTGCATCCCGATGGTAGGCGCAAGATGGCATACGTCAAAGGTGCACCAGAGCAGTTGCTGGCCATGAGCAAAAGTATTATTAAAGCAGGCAAGGCGGTCAAAATCACAAAGAAAGATATCGACGATACTCTAAAGGCCAACATAGATATGGCAAAGCAGGCCATGCGCGTCATCGCCACTGCCTATGTGGAGTTTCCACCGGAAATGGACGACATTGAAGACCATCACCTGCAAGGCGAGCTTGTCTTTGCGGGACTCATAGGTATGGCCGACCCGCCACGCGATGAGGCCAGAGATGCGGTAAGTCTGTGCAACGGAGCCGGAATCCGCGTGGTTATGATAACGGGCGACAACGTGATAACCGCCCAGTCCATTGCCGAAAAGATTGGCCTTCCCACAGGTAAGGCCGTGACTGGCGCCGAATTGCACCAAATGAGCGACGATGAGCTGTTTGAACAGGTAGAAGATATAAGCGTTTTTGCCCGCATCGAGCCGCTGCAAAAGCTCAAGATAGTAAACGCCTTAAGGCGACACGACCACGTGGTTGCCATGACCGGCGATGGTGTAAACGACGCACCGGCGCTTAAATCGGCTAATATCGGCATCGCCATGGGCATCACCGGCACCGACGTAGCCAAGGAATCCAGCGATATAGTGCTGACCGACGACAACTTCACCTCGGTGGTGGCTGCCGTAGACGAGGGCAGAGCCATATTCAGCCGGCTACGCAATGTGGTCTTTTTCTCCTTAAGCACCAATCTGGGCGAGCTGCTGTCACTTATTTTCGCAGTGTCTATTACAGGGCTTGCCCCGCTGCTGGCAGTGCAGATCATCTGGGTAAACCTGGTTACCGACACGTCAGTAGAGATACCACTTGGGCTTGAGCCCAAGTACGGCGATGAGCTGAAACAGCCACCGCGTCACCCCAAGGTAGGCCTGATATATCCAGGGCTATTGCTGCGGATATGCTTTCTGGCCCTGCTGATGAGTATTTCTATTTTCCTTATTTTCAAGTGGGCTCTGGGACAATACGGCGACGATGCGGCTGGAATAATGATAGCCAGAACCATGGCCTTCTGTTCCATAGTCGCGTTCTCATGGCTACGCGCGCTAAACGCCCGCTCCGACGAGCACACGATATTCAAGCTGGGTATACTCAAAAATCACTGGCTGTTAATGGGTATCGGGGTAGCTGTACTACTGCAAATGGCGGTAATATACATACCATTCTTAAGTAAAGCGTTTCAAACGTCGCCGCTTAGCATTTCGCAGTGGGGTATAGTACTGACGGCTGGCGCTACACTATTCGCCATCGAAGAGGTGCGCAAGGTACTGTTACCGAACCTGTTTGCCATGGGCAAATTCATACCATTTAAAAAATCGGCTGCAAACGATATGGGAGGCTAAAAAGCTCGGTGCTTACGGTGACAGAAGCTCATCGCTGCACTGAAAGCTAGCGGCCTATTAAACCGACCGCTCTTAACCCTTTTTATTATCATGCACTATGTGCGACTTTTACAGTAGCGTATAACCGCCCACAATCACCCTTTGAATCTCGTCGGTGCCCTCAAGAATCCTGAGCAACCTGATGTCCCTGAACAGGCGCTCTATCTTGTAGTTCTGGCAGTAGCCGTATGCACCGTGTACTTGGATGCCCATGTCGGCTATCTCGTCTGTGGCCTTGGCCACAAACAGCTTAGTCATTGCCGACTGCTTGATGATATCCACGCCATCATCCCGCAGGCATGCAGTCCAGTAACACATCAGCCTTGCCGCCTCAAGCCTAGTGGCCATCTCAGCGATCAGCCACTGAATCGAAGGCAGCTTGGAAATCGGTTGGCCCTTTGCCTGTCTCTCCTTGGCATACTGTACCGAAACATCCAGCGCAGCTTGGGCCGCACCAACATTTCTGGCAGAAAGACGAGTCTTGGAAAGAGAAATAGCCAGTAACAGGTCACGGTAGCCTTGCGCCTTCTCTCCCAACCTGCTCTCTAGGGGCATTTTGACATCTTCCATGTTTACATCTACGGTAAGTCCACCGTGCACGCCCATCAGCTTCCAGGGCTTCTCGGTGCTGTAGCCAGGGCCATTCTTTTCAAGAATAAAGGTACTGACTCTGCCAGAATCGTCCTTGGCAAAGAGTACGCCAGGGCCGTCAAACTGAGCTAGGGTGATGAGGCGCTTGGCGCCGTTCACCATATAGCCATCGGCAGTCTCAACCGCGCTGGTGGAAATGGCCTTGGCGTCGGAGCCGGTATCAGGTTCGGTAAACATGATGCTGGCAAGGTGTTCACCGGTGCAGCACTTGGGCAGATACCTCTTCTTCTGCTCTTCAGTGCCCAGAATGTCGATGATCTCGGCCATGCAGCTGTGAATACCCATCAAGGTCTCCACTGCGATATTGGAATATCCAAGCTGTTCTACAATCAAAATGTAATCTAAAAAGGAAAGGCCGGGGCCGCCGTAGGCTTCCGGTACCGTTGGGCCCATAAGGCCAAGGCTTCCCATTTTCGTGGCCATGTCGGCGGGGATTTTACTGGTAAGGTCAATCTCTTCGGCTATCGGCTCGATTTCCTTATCGGCAAAATCTCTGGCCATCGCCTGTATTCTCTTGTTTTGTTCAGATAGCTTAAAATCCATACTCGTATTTCTCCCCTATCTAGTTACAATTTTCCCGATATTGATGTTTTTTAACGTCACAAAGATTATCATTTCGTAGCTACAAAGTCAAGAATAAAGTTGAAAAAGACGTGCCTTGTAGCATATAATCGGCGCAAGAGGTGTAACAATTGCTAAAAACACACAACTGCGGGGAATTGAACATAAAAAACGTTGATCAGAAAGCAACGCTGGCAGGATGGGTTAATCGCCGCCGCGACCACGGCGGACTGATCTTTATCGATCTGCGCGACCGCGAAGGCTTGACTCAGGTAGTGTTCGGCCCTGAACACTCCAAAGAGGTACATGGCCTTGCCGGCGACCTTAGAAGCGAATATGTGATCAAGGTTACCGGCGATGTATCCAAGCGGCCCACAGGCACCGAAAATACCAGTCTGCCTACTGGTGAAATCGAGTTGATAGCAAGCGGTCTCGAAATCCTGAACGACTCAAAAGTGCCTCCGTTTTATATCAACAAAGAGACAGATGTGGACGAATACCTGCGTTTGCAATATAGATATCTGGACCTGCGCCGCCCACGCATGCAGCAGAACATGATTCTACGCCATAAGGTCATAAAATTCATGCGTAGCTTTTTGGACAAAAATGGGTTTATTGAGATCGAGACTCCGATCCTCACCAAAAGCACGCCGGAAGGTGCGCGCGATTATCTGGTGCCCAGTCGATTGAATCCGGGTAATTTCTATGCTCTACCGCAGTCACCGCAACAGCTCAAGCAATTATTAATGGTGGCCGGTTTCGAAAAGTACTTTCAGATAGCAAGATGCTTCCGTGATGAGGACCAGCGCGCCGACCGCCAGCCGGAGTTCACACAGCTCGACCTAGAGATGAGCTTTGTTGAGCAAGAAGATATCCTGCAACTAATGGAGAAGATGTATACCCTCATTATCGAAGAGATCAGTGGCAAGAAATTGATGACTAAGCCATTCCCACGACTGACCTGCCAAGAAGCAATGGACCGCTTCGGCAAGGACAGCCCCGACCTACGCTTCGGCATGGAGCTCGCAGATCTTTCCGATATCTTTACCGATACCGAGTTTGGTGTGTTCAAATCCGTTCTCGATAGCAATGGCCATATCAAGGGCATCTGCACCCCGGGCTGTGGTGGATATTCGCGCAAGCAGCGGGACGAACTCATTGGTTTTGCAAGAAACTACGGCGCCAAGGGGCTGGTCACGCTGGCACTGGGAGAAAGCGTGGAAGATGCCAAATCGCAGGTTCTCAAGTATCTCACGAACAAGCAGATAGCACAAATGTCGGAACGACTCAATGCCAAGGCCGGTGACCTGATACTGATCGTTGCCGACCAGCCCGCCATCGTTGCCGAGACGCTGGGCCAGTTGCGCATCGAGATGGCCAACCGCTTGGGACTACGGCACGACGATACCATGGCCATGGCCTGGATCCTCAAATGGCCTCTTTTTCAGTGGAACGAAGCGGAAAAGCGCTGGGACCCCAGTCATCATCTGTTTACAGCGCCGGCTCCAGAGGACATCCCCCTACTCGACACGAACCCAGGGGCCGTCCGCGGCTTGCAACACGACTTGGTGTGCAATAACTATGAAATCGGTGGCGGCAGCATCCGAATCCATCAGCGAGCCATCCAGGAGAAGGTGTTCGAGCTTATTGGTCTCGACGTTGAGGACGCCAAGAAGCAGTTCGGTCACATGCTGGAGGCCTTCCAATACGGCGCGCCGCCGCACGGTGGCATCGCGTCCGGCATCGAGCGCTTTGTGATGCTGCTGGCTGGCGAGCCCAATATCCGCGAAGTAATGGCTTTCCCAAAAACCCAGAGCGCCGCCGACCCGATGGTAGGCGCACCATCGCCTGTTGCAGCAGACCAGCTTTCTCAGTTGCGCTTGCAAATCGATAGTATGGAAGATCAGCCCTAAAACCCCTTTACAAAGGGCTTTTTATATATTATAATGAGCCCCCTAAAGAGAACGGCTGAGGGTTCGAAGCAACTCTCAGTCTTTTTTACTACCCACCACGTTATTGTGGAAGGATTAAGAGATGGAAGAAAAAGAAGTATTTTTGACACAAGAGGGCCTGCAAAAAATAAAAGAGGAACTGGATCATCTGCATCTACACCGACGCAACGAGGTGGCGGAAAAAATTCGTCTAGCCAAAGAGACGGGCAGTATCGTCAATAACGCTGAATACGACGACGCCAAAAACGAACAGGCGTTTGTTGAAGGACGTATTCTGACCTTGGAAGCCCAGATTAAAAACGCCAAAATCATTGAGGAAAACACGCGTTCGGATAAGGTGAGATTGGGATCACACGTAACCGTAAAAAACTATGAGGGCGAAAAGGAAGAATACGTCATCGTGGGCAGCGCCGAGGCCAGTCCCCAAAACGGCAAGGTATCTAACGAGTCACCCATAGGCAAAGCTCTCATTGGCAAGAAAGTTGGCCAAACCGCCCAAGTCAAGGCACCTGCCGGAATAATCAAACTTACCGTAGAAAAAATTAAATAATACCTGAGCATACGCTATGACTAACAGAGGGGAAGACATACTACAGCAGCGCCTGACCAAGCTTGAGCGCATTCGCCAGCGAGGTGTCGACCCCTATCCTGCCAGATACAGTAAGACCCATACCACACTGCAAGCTATAACTCTATTCGAAAGCGATCCTGATAACGACAGCTTGCTGGTCAGCGTGGCCGGCCGCATTATCGCCAACCGCGGCATGGGCAAGATAACATTTCTGCATATCAAAGACGGCTCAGGTAAGATTCAGGCTTTATTGAAAAAAAACGTTCTGGGCGAAGACAAGTACGATTTTTTCAAAGATTTCGATATAGGTGACTTCATCGGTATCGACGGCAGGCTGTTTAAAACGCAGACCGGCGAGATCACCGTTGAAGCCCGTGAGATTACCATGCTTACCAAAGCGTTACAGCCCCTACCAGAAAAATGGCATGGCCTTACCGCTGTGGAAAAGCGATACCGGCAACGCTATCTTGACCTCATATCTAACGACGACATACAGGCGATTTTCAAAACGCGCAGCCAGATAGTAACGGCAATGCGCCGCCTGCTGGATGAGCGCGGCTTCATCGAGGTATCAACGCCAATACTAAATCCTACCGCTGGAGGAGCCTCGGCCAAGCCGTTTACCACACATCACAACACGCTTGACCGCCAGCTTTACCTGCGTATAGCCACCGAACTGCACCTTAAACGACTAATAATTGGCGGGCTGGACAGGGTCTATGAAATTGGCCCCATATTTAGAAATGAAGGTATTTCGACAAAGCATAATCCAGAATTCACCAGTATGGAGAGCTACGAGGCTTACGCCGACTATAGCGATGTGATGACTGGCTCTGAAAATATGATATCTTCCATAACCAACGAGGTGCTGGGCACAACAAAATCCGAGTTCAACGGCGAGATTATTGATTTCAAAGCGCCTTGGAAGCGCATTGAGCTGCGCCAGGCGATAATTGAATACGGCGGAATCGACTTTGAGGATTATCCGGATACCGAATCCCTGTGCAATAAGATGATCGGCATGCATGTAGAAGTGGACAAACGCATGGGCAGGGGCAGCCTTATTGACAAGCTGCTGTCAACATTCGTCGAGCCGAAACTGATACAGCCAACGTTCCTGATGGACTATCCTTTGGAGATGTCGCCGCTGGCCAAGAAAAAGCCTGGCAACCCTCGTTTTGTGGAGAGGTTCGAAGCGTTTGCCGGAGGCTTAGAGATAGCCAATGCCTTCACCGAGCTTAACGACCCGCAGGATCAAAGAGAGCGCTTCGCCGAACAACTCAAGCTGCGCCAAGCCGGTGACGAGGAAGCCGAAATGCCCGATGAGGAATTCCTAACTGCCCTAGAGTACGGCATGCCACCAACTGGAGGACTCGGCGTCGGTATCGACAGGCTGGTTATGCTGCTTACCGGTCAGCGGTCGATCCGAGAGGTGATTCTGTTTCCTCAACTCAAGACGAAATAGGAGCAAGCGAATGCTCGATCTAAAACTTATCCGCGAAAATCCAGATATGGTGCGCAACGCGGTTGCCAAGCGCAATGACATCGCGCCTATCGATGACATACTGCGACTCGATGTGGAGCGACGCAAAGTACTCACCGAATCCGAAAACCTCAAGGCCAAACGCAACGAGGTAAGCAAACAGATCGCCAATATGAAGGAAAAGCCGGCCGATCTTATCGCCGAGACGCGTAATGTCAGTGATAATATAAAAGCGCTGGATGAGAAAGAAAGCCAGATTGAGGAAGAACTAAACAATCTGCTGCTGCAGATTCCAAACATACCTCATCCCGATACACCTGTGGGCAAAGGTGAGGACGATAACGTGGTGATGTGGAGTTGGGGTGAGCCACGCAAGCTGGATTTCCAGCCTCTGGCCCACTGGGATTTAGGCCCAAAACTGGACATAATCGACTTTGACAGAGGTGTAAAGCTGTCTGGCGCCCGTTTCTATGTACTCAAGGGTTTGGGCGCCCTCTTACAGCGTGCCTTGACATCATACATGCTAGATCTGCACATCAAAGAGCATGGATATATGGAAATATACCCACCATATCTGGTTAAGCCACACTGCCTGTACGGAACTGGTAGCCTGCCCAAATTCGGCGATAACCTGTATCACGACGAGGAGGACGACCTGTGGCTGGTGCCCACCGCCGAGGTGCCCATCACCAACCTGCACCGCGATGAGATATTGCAACCAGGTGTACTTCCGCTATACTACGTTGCACACACAGCATGTTTCCGTCGTGAGAAGATATCGGCTGGAAGGGACACGCGCGGAATCAAGCGGGTGCACCAATTCGAAAAGGTGGAGATGTACAAATTCACCGAGGCTGGAAAATCCGATGACGAATTGGATAAGTTGGTTAAAAACGCAGAAACCATATGCCAGCAGTTGGATCTGCCCTACCGTGTGCTAGCGCTGTGCACCTCAGACATCTCGTTTCCAGCAAACCGCAGCTTTGACATAGAGATGTGGGCGCCGGGCAGCAACGAGTGGCTGGAGGTGAGTTCCTGCTCCAATTGCGGCGACTTCCAGGCCCGCCGCGCCAAAATACGCTACCGTGCCGAGGCCGGCGCCAAACCTCAATACGCGCATACGCTCAACGGCTCGGGGCTGGCGCTACCGCGCGTGATAATCGCCGTCATGGAAAACTACCAACAGGCGGACGGCTCCATAGTGGTGCCGGAAATTTTACGACCCTACATGGGCGGCCTTGAGCTGATTAAGTAGCGTCATACTTATTCTGATGTTACAATATACTTTTTTTGAGGTTCCCTTATGCTTATTTTAGCTGTTGATATCGGGGGTGGCACCCAAGATATCCTGCTGTTCGACTCTCTTAGAACTATGGAAAACTGCGTCAAAATGGTCATGCCATCGCCTGCCATTGCTTTGGCTCAGAAAGTAGAATCGGCTATACGCAGGAAACGCCCCATACTGTTTAGCGGCGTCAACATGGGTGCTGGCCCGGCCAAGAGTTCGATTAAGAGGCATATTGATGCCGAACTAGCGACCTATGCAACACCAGAGGCGGCTTGCACCTTCTACGACGATCTGGACAGAGTCAGAGAAATAGGAGTTACCATCGTCTCTGCTGACGAAGCTAAAAAACTGAAAAACGTCGAAGAGATACCTCTCAAAGATCTGCATCTGGATGAAATCAGAACCGCACTTGCCTCATTCGGTGTTAATACAGATTTCGACGCGGTTGCTGTTGCCGTGCTTGATCATGGCAAAGCGCCGCAAGGTGTTAGCGACCGTACCTTCCGCTTTGAGCATATAGAGCGGGTGGTAAAACAGAACAACAAGCTGGAAGCCTTCGCCTATCTACTGGAAGATGTGCCGTCGTACCTTACACGTATGAAAGCGGTAGCCCGTACGCTGGATGCGGATATACCGCTGTTACTGCTGGATACTGGCGTCGCCGCTGCGCTGGGAGCATTGCAGGACGAGGAAATTAAACGGCAAAGCGATTTGATAATGATAAACCTAGGTAACTTTCATACGCTGGCGTTCCGGTTGCACGAGCGTGCGATTATAGGTTCATTCGAGCATCACACCGGGCACATGACCGCGGACAAACTCGACAATCTACTGACACGCTTCAGTGCCTGCCAACTCACCAATGAAGATGTTTTTAATGATAGAGGTCATGGGTGCATACCGATGAGTAGTAAGGACGAGCACATGCCTTTTGTGGCAGCCACAGGTCCTCAGCGCGGACGTCTGGCTGGATCAAAAACAAATCCATACATGGCGGTACCCTTCGGCGACATGATGCTTACCGGCTGCTATGGGCTCATTCGCGGCGTCGCCAGCCGTATTGATGACTGGCGTGAGGAGATACTGCAAGCGCTGAGAGACTAACTTGTGGTAAGAGAGATGGCACCCTAATACATCCTCAAGCCCATCATTAGACTTCACTAAAATAGTTTATCTTTTGATACCGTATTGCCAAATCGAATTCCAGTGGTAAAATTGGTAGCAGGATACGCACTGTTGCGGAGGATAATATGACTGAACCTGATTTTATTCCACTATCGTCCTATACTGAATACCCACCAGATGAGATAAAGCATCATTCCACTTTGTTTCTTAATAATGCTCAGCGCAGACGTAGTGTACGCGACTTCTCAGATCGGCACGTACCCAAAGAGGTGATTCAGAATTGCATACTGGCGGCGGGCAGTGCACCCAGCGGCGCCAACAGACAACCGTGGCACTTCGTCGCGGTAAGTGATACAGATACAAAACGGCAGATACGGCTAGCCGCCGAAAACGTGGAGCAAGCGCTGTATAACAAACGTGCATCTAAACAGTGGCTGAACGCGCTTGCCCGATTCAAGACGGATCCAGATAAACCCTTTCTCCAAATCGCACCGTGGCTCATTGTCATATTTGCTCAAAAATACAAGCTGTTAGCGGACAGAACCAAAGAGTTAAACTACTACGTAAACGAATCGGCGGGAATAGCTGCCGGTATTCTGATAACGGCGATTCACAACGCCGGTCTTGTTTGCCTGCCTTATACACCCAGCCCTATGGGATTTCTCAACAAAATCCTTACGCGACCGGAAAACGAGCGCCCATTCATGGTACTGGTGGTCGGATATCCGGCCGACGATGTCACCGTGCCCAACCTTCCAAAAAAAACGCTGAGACAGATAAGTACCTTCGTATAAAGTTTGGCTTATGCTGAGCGTAGGGTATGCTATAATATCATACTGATGCAATCGTTTATTTGGAGGGATGTCCGTGTGGTTTTTGGTGACGGTTTTGAAATCTGTCGGCCCTCATCCAAGCCCATTATTGAACGTTCAATTCAAACCAACTGTTACAATCTGGAAAATCGCTTTTATTCGTTAAACTATGTTCCATACAATTCCATTCAATTCTGTCCGTTAGCTTTTTCCAGCTTTGATTTAAACATGAATAGTGATACCTTGATAGTATATCTATCTGTTGACTACAGGCCTATAATATTTTATCAATGTGTGGCTTATGTATTAATGGCATCTATGATGGCGACCATCTTTTACGATGACTAACAATGGAGGATATTTGTGGATTACTCAGAGATAAGGAAACCATCTGTGAGCGAAATGGAATTAATGGCCAACTTGACCAAAGAAAGCGAACTGGTGCCCGAATTTAATTGGCAGGAATTGTATAAGAAAATTGGCGCTCGAGGAGACAAATTCAACATTGCCTATTTAGCTATCGACAGTCATTGTCAAACCAGTCGCAAAGATAAGATAGCTCTTTACTGGGAAGGGGCTTCCGGTGAACAAGAGACGTATACTTTTGACCAGCTTAGAGTCCTAACTAATAAATTCGCCAATGCTCTCTCCAGTCTAGGAGTTAATAAGGGCGATCGTGTTTTTATATTTGCTGAACGAATTCCCGAGTTATATGTCGCAGTCTTTGGTATTTTAAAACTTGGGGCTGTGGTTGGGCCCCTGTTCTCTGCTTTTGGGCCGGATCCTATAAGGGACCGTCTATTAGACAGCGGTGCTAAGATATTGGTGACTACCCCGAAGCTGAAAAGCAAAATATCATCGATTTTGAAAGACCTCCCGGATCTTGAATACGTCATTACGATAAATCGGCGGGCAACGAGTACAGTTGAGCCGGAAAATAATGAAATTAGCTACGAACACGTAATGTCTAACGCATCACCCAACCTCGCATTAATTACGACTACCGAAGATGATTATTCCATTATGCACTATACTTCCGGAACCACGGGCAAACCTAAAGGGGCCGTTCATGCCCATAAGGCAGCTATTCAGCATTATGCCACTGGCAAATGGGTTTTGGATTTTCATGATGACGACATCTATTGGTGTAACGCTGATCCAGGATGGGTTACTGGAACATCATATGGAATGTTTGCCCCCTGGATAAATGGTATTTCCCAGCTCATATATGAAGGTGGTTTTAGTGCCACTATTTGGTATTCTTTGATTGAGAGATACAAAGTTACCGTTTGGTATACTGCCCCTACAGCTGTCCGTATGTTAATGAAAGCTGGAGAAAGGGTCACACAGAAACATAATCTTAGTACCTTAAGGCACATTTGTTGCGTAGGCGAACCCCTCAATCCAGAGGCTATTATATGGGGGCTCAAGGCTTTTAAGCAGGCCATCCATGACACTTGGTGGCAAACTGAGACTGGTGCTATCCTTATAGCTAACTATCCCTTTATGCATGTACGCCCAGGGTCTATGGGCAAACCGATTCCGGGAATTACAGCTGCCATACTGGACAAATCTTATAAAGAGCTGCCTCATGGAGAGGAGGGGCATTTAGCTATAAAGCCAGGCTGGCCATCCATGTTCAAAACCTACTGGAATAATGATGCTATGTACCAGTCAAAATTCAACAACGGCTGGTATATAACAGGAGATAGAGCTTGGCGGGATAGCGATGGTTATTTCTGGTTCGTTGGTCGAAATGATGATGTCATCAATACTGCAGGACACCTTGTGGGTCCATTCGAGGTAGAGAGCGCTCTTATCGAGCACCCCGCTGTAGCCGAGGCTGGGGTCATTGGTAAACCTGATTCTATAGCTATGGAAATAGTGAAGGCTTTTGTTTCATTGAAAGATGGTTTTTCCCCGTCCACGGAGATGGAGAATGAGTTAATAGGCTTTACAAGAAATAAACTTGCCTCTGGTGTAGCGCCTAGAGAGATTGAATTCCTGCAATCTTTGCCCAAAACCCGCAGTGGCAAAATTATGCGCCGTTTGCTTAAAGCAAAGGAGTTAGGACTACCTTTAGGTGACACCTCAACACTTGAGGATGACTGAAGATTATACCACCACACGTTGGTTGGTAAAAAGAGTTTGAGGATGGCTTGGGTGGTATTAAGGCGGTATGTAGTAAGTTTGATGAAATCCTAACGGCAGAGAATATGGAGGGGTGTCCGAGTGGTTTAAGGTGACGGTCTTGAAAACCGTTGTTGTCGTCAGACAACCGCGGGTTCGAATCCCGCCCCCTCCGCCATTTTAGCTTCAGAAAAGGTCTCAATTATTAATAATTGAGTACTGACAGTAAAACTATCAGATGATAGAAGAATAACACTTTCAAAATGTTATGAAAAAAATACCTATTTTTGATGGACACAATGATACGTTAATCAAACTCAATGTGCCCAACCTGGGTGATAAGCAGTCGTTTTTCTTGGAGAATACTGGGGGCCAACTCGACCTGCCAAGAGCAAAAAAGGGCGGCATGGTCGGCGGGCTCTTCGGCATCTTCACCCCGCCCCTTAACACCACTGAAAAGAAAAGGGGAGACCCCTACAGCAGCAGCACGGATAAGACAAAAGCCATTCTAAATCATGAATACGCAAGTACGTATACCAATACTGCTATCAATTTTGCTTACCAATTGGAAAAACAATCCGGCGGCCAGGTAAAAATCGTTCAGAACTACGAGCAACTGGAGCAAGCAATGACAAATGATATTTTTGCCATGATATTGCACTTCGAAGGAGCGACGGCAATTAAACGGGACTTGAGCGACCTAAAGACCTACTATGACAGAGGCTTGAGATCATTGGGACTGGTGTGGAGCCGACCCAATGCTTTTGCTCATGGCGTTCCCTTCCACTACCCACACTCCCCAAATACCGGCCCCGGCCTTACTCAGGCCGGTAAAAAGCTGGTGGCAGCGTGCAATAACTTGGGCATAGTAATCGATCTTGCGCATATAAACGAAAAGGGATTCTACGATGTAGCAGAGCTTTCTAAATATCCGCTGGTGGTCAGCCATACCGGAGCTCATGCCCTGTGCCCGTCGACCCGCAACCTAACCGACGCCCAGATCGATATCGTCGGCGCGTCTGGCGGCACCATCGGCGTGGTCTTTGCACCATTCATTATCGACTATAAAACCAATGATGACGGAACACCAGACAACAACATGCCCATAATCCAGCTAATCAAGCATATCGACTACATTGCCAGGCGCATCGGTATCGACCACGTGTCGTTCGGCTCGGATTTTGACGGTGCCAGTATGCCGCAGGAACTGCCTGATGTATCCCATCTACAAAAGCTGATCAACCTACTCAGAGAAAACGGGTATAATGACGAAGCCATAGAGAAAATCGCCCACAAAAATTGGCTCAGGGTAATAAAAGCAACTTGGATTAATCATTCTTAAAACAATTCTGGCATCTGTCACCTCGATAAACCACTGAACACTTCCTTTTCTCCTGCCAAATCTGTTACAATCAACCATCAACAATGGGGCTCCCTCGAAACGTCTATGGAGAAGAGAAAGTTTCATCAAAGCGCCTGGCTTGCCCTAAAGGGCATCGCCAGCGGCATCTCAAAAGAGCGCAACATCAAAATCCAGATGGTAATCGGTATTGCGGTAATTGTCGTTTCGCTATTGCTTAAGATATCCACTACAGAGCTGGCCATAATCATTTCCATCAGCTTTTTGGTAATAGTTCTCGAGATGCTTAACACCGGCCTTGAAAAGCTGTTTGATATACTGCGCCCCGACTATGACAGAGACATCGGCAAAGTAAAAGATATGATAGCCGGAGCCGTACTAATGTCGGCAATACTATCTATCATACTAGGATTCTTGATACTGCTTGGGCCCATAATCGATTTCTTCAAAACATCATTTTAAACATGGATACATTATGTCAATGAAAGAAAGCTGATGCTGCGGAACGCATTAGATCAGCAATAATAAAATCACTATACTGATAAGAAACGATAGATGTTAAAGCCGTATCAGAAGCTGGCCAAGTACTACTACGATGAGTGGGGCAATTTCAGCTTGCAATATCTGCAACTCATCGACTATATTTCATCACAATATGGCTTTTCGCCTGATTCCATCCTGGATATCGCCTGTGGCACTGGCAACCTGATATCAACGCTGCGCGGTATGGGCAAACATGTTGTTGGCTGCGACATATCGCCACAGATGCTAGCAATCGCGAAAGAGAACAACCCCGATGTCGAGTTCCACACGGTTGACATGCTCGATACCAAACTTGACCGTAAGTTTGATCTTGCCATTTGCGCATTCGACTCGATCAATTACCTGCTGAAGGGAAACGGCGTATCCAAGTTGTTTGCCATCGTCCATGCGCACCTAGTGGCAGGCGGATTCTTTCTGTTCGATACTAATACGCCTCATATATTCCGCGAGCGTCAGGGCATCGTTGCTAGAGAGATCTACGGCACAAAGTTTACTTCAACGGTATCATACGATGAGCAAACCGAACTGGCGTATACCATTTTCGATTTCGGCGCAGGCGAAATCGAACAACATGTCCAGAAAGCGTACGATGATAAAACAATAGCTGGTTTATTACGAGAAAACGATCTTGAGCTACTGGACACCTTCGCCAACATCGAGTACATGGCTCCCGCAAAAAATGCCAAAAGGCTTATATATGTTGTCAAAAAAGCATTAAGTGGGTTAGTATAAGAAACATAGCTTAACATGGAGAAAATATTATGAACAGAATACTTTTCGTTGATTACGAAAATGTGCAGAACATAGATTTGGACTTTATCAAAAAAGAAAAGCTGGAAACCATAGTCTTTGTGGGCAAATCGCAAAAGAAGATACCCTTCGAAATAGTACAAAAAGCGCAGCGGATGGGCAAGCTGTTAACCTGGCACCAGATTGAGGGCCAAGGTAGCAACGCTCTCGATTTCCACATCGCTTTTTTGCTGGGTCATTTAACTGCTACCGACGTAGGTAAAGCGGCTGAATACATAATACTTTCAAAAGATAAGGGCTTCGACCCCCTGCTTAAATATGTACAGAAAGAGCGTTACAATTGTCGCCGCATAAACAGCCTGCTGGAGCTGCAAAAAGGCAAAATCGACAGTTCAACCGACAAAGAGTTGGATAAGGCGATGGATATTCTGAGAAAGATAGAAAAGCCTAAAAGGCCCAGAAACCGCAATACCCTTTTCAAATATATCGAAAACATACTGGGAGATAAGGCTAAGAAAGATGAAATAACAACCATCATCGATAAGTTTTTCATCGATGCTAAGCTTTCTGAGCACAACAACAGGCTAAAATACAACTTTTAAAGCCGATTTGCATGTCTAACTGGCTAAAGAAGTATAAATATAACACTATCGAGTCTCTGCTCGCCTCAAACGATGAGGGAATTGCCATTTGCCGTATACTTGGGGTGTTCTACAAATGAGCGACCAGTATCAGGGTATGCTAGATAAGAGCGTCGAACTGTTCGAAACTGATATGTTGGACATCATCGGTACACAGGCAGCTGGCACCTGGAACGAGATCCATGCTTTCCTGCAAAACAACTACGACCATGTACTGATTAAAAAGCATTGGGGGAAAGCACGGCTGGGCCATACAGCACCGCAAAAGCAATAAAACGCTGGCCACGCTTGCGCCAGAAACCGGCGCCTTTGCCGCACTGCGCATCTTCGGCAAAAAAGAGGTAGAAAAATAGCGCAGCAAGCAGATCAAATAAACATCGCTATGATGGAAATGATGGATAACACCACTCAATTACACGATGGCAAGTGGATGTTGATACGCCTCGTCGATGATACATGCATGGACGATATAAAAAGCTGGTAAACATAAAGTGGAAACCAAGGCAAAAGTAAACTAAACGGAGTAGCAACATGGTTGAAAGTGCAACACTACAGCTCAGTTCAAAGGGAAACTGCGACATCATAGATATCACGTCGCAGGTGGACCAGGTTATACACGATTCTAGCGTTAATAACGGCACGGTCACTGTGTTCATCACCGGGTCCACCGCCGGTGTAACCACTGTTGAATATGAGTCGGGGCTTATCGACGACCTTGATAAGCTTTTCGAGCGCATCGCACCCAAGAACATAGCTTATGACCACGACGCACGCTGGGGCGACGGTAATGGTCATTCACACGTGCGTGCCTCGTTGTTGGGAAGTTCGCTAGTGGTGCCATTTGAGGATAAGCGTTTGATACTAGGCACTTGGCAGCAAATCATTGTCATAGATTTCGACAACCGCCCACGTAACAGAACAGTGCTGTTGCAGATAATGGGTGAATAATTAAACAGGCAAACGCCTATTTAATTATAAACGATATTTTACGAACGAACGTCCTAGCCCTAAACCCACCTCTTTATCACCTTAATGGCGGTGGCTTTGAAGCTAATAAACACCTGTGTGTCCACAACCAAACCCATGTCCAGCGCAGACCTAGCGGTAGCCACCACGAACAGCGGAAAGCCGCAGTCAACCTCAATGTGCACCAGTGAACCCAGCATGGTTATCTTGAATATCTTTCCACTAAACAAGTTGCGGGCACTGCCGTGATCTTTGGCAAGACTTAAAGTTATATCCTCCGGCCGTATCAGCGCGTATACATCATCGCCCACCTCGTAATGTGAAATGGCACTTATTATTCCGCTAGCGACTCTGACGTCAGCCAGTTCGCCATCCTTCTTCTCAATCATTCCTGCTAGTATGTTATCTATGCCAACGAACTCGGCAACCTCTTTGTTTAGCGGAGCGCTGAATATCTGTTCCGGCGTGCCCATCTGCAACATTTCGCCAGCTATGAGCACACCAACAGTGTCGGAGAGCCGTTGGCCCTGCACCATATCGTGAGTGGTCATGAATACGCTTATTTTATGTTTTTTGATTACGTGCTCGATAACCTCCTCTATCTTGGAAACAGAGTTCGGGTCGAGATTGGCCGTCGGCTCGTCCAGCAACAGCAATTCGGGTTCAACCACCAACGCCCGTGCCAGTGCAACCCGTTGCGTCTCGCCGCCCGATAACGTTTTGGCATCACGATGTGCGTAGTCGGCCATACCAACGAGATCGAGAACATACTCTACCTTTCCTTTGGTCAAATCTCTAGCTATACCACGCCACTTGAGTCCGATGGCTACATTGTCGTACACATTCATACTAAACACTATCGGCTTCTGCTGCACTAGAGACATGCGCCGTCTGGCGGCAAGCCGGTCGCTTTCAACATCGGTAACATCTACCTCATCAAAATATATTTGTCCTAACGATGGCTTCGTAAGTAGATCAATCAGCTTCATCAGCGTGGTCTTGCCAGAGCCAGTCGGGCCGATGAGGGCAAATACCTCACCGCGCTCCAAAGACAAATTGATACCTTTGAGGATTTCGATCTCATTATGTGCCTGCCCCACATTTTCTACTCTAAGCAAAGTCACGGCTTTATACCCTTTTCCGTTGCAGCATGTGCAGAGATATATTTATCACCAGTGCAATTAATATAAGTATTATTCCAAGTGCGATGGACAGTTCGATATTGCCTCTTTGAGTCTCAAGCGCTATAGCTGTAGGAATAGTTCTGGTATATCTGGCAATGTTTCCGCCCACCATGATTGACAGCCCTACTTCTGATATAGCGCGTCCGAACCCCATTATGAGTGCTGCCACGATGGCATATCTCGCTTCTCTTATAGTAAGGATGGCTTTTTGCAGTCGGCTGGCACCTAGTGAAACGGCAGTTTCCGGAATCAGCTTATCAACTCCGTTTAGTGCAGAAATTACCAGCCCAAGTATCAGTGGCGATATTAAGATAACTTGGCCAAAAATTATTGCACCAGGTTTAAAAATAAGCTCGAGTATTCCAAGCGGCCCACTGTGAGAAACTAAAAGGAATACAAGCAGCCCCACCGCGACCGTAGGCATACTCCAAAGCGTTTGCACGGTGCTAATTAAAAGCCTTTTGCCCTTAAAGTTATTGAAATGTATTACGCTGCCGAGCGGCACGCATATAGCGGTAGCGATCAGACAGGAGGCCGCCGATATCCACAGCGACTTCCCGGCTATACTCATAACCGTAGTATCAAACGTACATATTAGCTGGAACGCTTTTACCAGCCCATCCCAAATCTCAGACAAGTGGCTTATTTATCCTTTCGTTTACTAAGGCGTTGGTTCATTACCGGCGCAGGGAATAAACAATTGCCTTCCGTACTCTTCAATACCATATTGACCTATTATCTTTTGAACCTCATCCGACGTTAGGAAGATGACAAGGTTGTGTCCCATTTCAAGGTTCACACTGGAATTAGTGTTATCCGGATTGCAGGCAAGTACTGAGTAGACGTTGAGCAGTATTGCACCCTCATCTACGACTGTCTCCAGGTCCAATTCTCCTTGATACGCCAGAAAGGTACCTATATCGCTCACAGTATATCCCCGTATTTCATTGGCCATATTCAGAGTGTCGCCCATGCCTTTGCCCGCCTCCACATACCAGGCTCCAGTACCGACGACCTGTGTGTCATAATCGTATCCGGCAGCGGCCCATATAGTCTTTTCCTTGCCGTGCGTGCCAGAGTCATCGCCCCGGGAAATGAATCTGCTGCTTGCATCGGTAAACAGCTTTTCAAACGCATCTTCGGGACTCATCTCTCCAATGCCTGCCGGATCATTGACCGGGCCGACAATTACATAATAGTTATAGGTGAATGGTACGCGCTCTATTCCATATCCATCTGTTACAAACTGCTGCTCGCGTGATTTGGCGTGGACCGCTATAGCATCTACATCGCCGCGTTTGCCATATTCTATGGCTATTCCAGTTCCGGCACGGAGTATGTCAAGATCTACCCCATATTTCTGCTCAAACATGGGCTCAAGAACACCCCACAAACCGGTATCATACAAACTGGTGGTTGTTGATATTGCGACTCTAGTTTTGCCACATGCAATTGATCCCAAAACCAAGCATAATGTCAATATCATCGCGCCTAAAGTACAAATTACTCTTTTCACATTCAAAACATCCCTATCTAAATCACTGCCCGACAAATAAAAAAGCGCATCGTAAAAAACGAGCGCTAATTTATGCAATCCATAACCTTTCTCCTTTCCAAACACGGGAGGTACAGTCGTTTCCATCTATACCCTATCGGCTTACCAGCCCTGCGCTTTTGCGTTTAGGCTAAAGGCAGCTCGGAGATTATTACTATATTGAATTATATATGATGCGCAAAATATCGTCAATTCGGCATAGCTTGTACAGGCAAACATAACGATTGACGCAGTGAGGGAGGCACTCGTTATAATGAGTAACGATGGAGCACAGATGGTAGAGCGTTTGGAACCAGTGTTGGCTTATGAGTTCGTCGAGTTTAACGCGTTGTACATATTGTAATAGGTGCCCTTGTTTGCCAGCAGCTCCCGATGGATGCCCTGCTCGGTCGGTATGCCCTTATCCATTACCACGATGCGGTCTGCACTGGTTATGGTAGACAACCTGTGAGCGATAATAAGGCAAGTACGTCCCTTTTCCAGTGAGTGCAGTGCATCCTGAACAAGCAGCTCGGTCATTATATCTACATTGGAGGTAGCCTCATCCAGCACCAGTATTTTGGGATCGGCCAGGATAACACGGGCAAGACAGATGAGCTGGCGCTGCCCCAGACTTATGTTCCCTCCACGCTCTCCCACGGGCGCATCGTACCCCAGTTCCAGTTGGCCGATGAAGCCGTGTGCCCCCGCCTTTTTGGCGGCATCTATCATGTCTTTATCGGACGCTGCCAGATTGCCGTATCTGATATTGTCGGCTATGGTGCCAGAGAATAGATACGGGTCCTGCGGAACTATGCCTATCTGGCTGGTCAGTGATTTGCGTGTTACCGAGCGTATGTCGTAACCATCAATGGTTATACTCCCACTGTCGACATCATAGAACCTGTAGATGAGATTGATTATGGTACTCTTACCGGCACCGGTCTTGCCGACAATGGCCAGCGTTTCCCCAGGATTTATCGTCAGATTTACGTCGTGCAGCACCTCGACATCCTCGTTGTAGCTAAAATATACATTCTCAAACTTAATCTTGCCCTTTACCGGCGGCAGGTCTGTTGCCCCAGGCGTGTCCTCTATTTCAGGGTCAACATCGAGCAGCTCGAAGATACGGGCGCCGGAGGCCATGGCACGCTGCAGCAACGTATAAAGCATGGAAAGCTCACGCACCGGATTGAAAAAGCGCAGTATGAACATTAAGAATGCGATAAGAACGCCGATACCTATCGCCCCATCAAGTACCATGTTCCCGCCAAGGATAATGACTACCGCAATAGCAATGGCCATCAGTATTTCCACCATTGGCAGCATTATCGACGACAGTCTTATTGCTCTCACATTTGCTCCCAGATGCTCGCGGTTTATGGCATCGAATTGTTCGTAGTTGATATCCTCCCTAGACATGCTCTGGATTACGCGCACACCGGATATGTTTTCCTGCAGCCCAGCATTCACCACGGCAATCGCACGGCGAACCTTGGTAAATGCACGTTTGGCGTACTTTTGCCATATAAAAAGCACTACAAACATCACCGGCAGCAGTGCTAGGGTTGCTCCGGCAAGGAGTGGTTGCATAACTATCATGGCAACGGCTATACCCACTAGTGTTATTAGGCTGGTTACGATATTGAGAAAGCCGTAAGTCAGCAGTTGCTCCATTTGCTGCACATCGTTTTGAACTCTGGACATTATTTTACCCGTGGCATTGCGCTCGAAGAAGCTGAGTGATAGTTGTTGCAAGTGGTCAAACATCTGAGTACGCAGTTTGAGCAGTACGAAGTGTCCGGCATAACTAAGACTTCTGGCTTCCACGTACTGCGCTCCCCATCCCACAAGGGCTATAACAACATATATGATGACTATCAGGATCAAACCGCTGTAGTCACTATTAGCTATATATTTGTCAATGGCAACCTTAACCAGCCATGGATAGGAGATTGCAGCCAGAGCTTTGACTACCATGGCGGCAGTACCCACACCCACCAGCAATTTGACGCCGGCTAGATACTTGAGCAGCCGTCCCACGACACGCCGGTCATACGGCTTGCCCTGTTCGTCGTTGCCGCCATCAATCGAGCCGCGCAGACTATCTGTTGTCGATGTACCCCTTAAACTCACAGGCTATCCTTCTCTTCGCCTTGAAGCATCGTCAATTGCGATTCGTATATGCGTTTATACATCCCATTACCGCCTACCAGTTCGGCGTGTTTACCTTGTTCCACTATGTGTCCGTTCTCCAGTACTAGTATAAGATCGGCGTTTTTTATAATGGGCAAACGGTGCGTAATAATAAAAGTCGTCCTGCCCCTAATAAGCTGGTTCAAGGCCTCAAGTATAATGTGCTCGGTTTTTATGTCCACACTGGAAGTGGAATCATCCAAAATCAGTATCGGCGTGTTCACCAATAGGGTGCGGGCTATGCTCAATCGCTGTTTTTCCCCGCCAGAAAGGTTGACGCCGCGTTCCCCAACCCAAGTTTTATATCCCTGTGGCAGACTCTCGATAAACTCGTGCAGGTGAGCAGCCTTTGATGCATTAATTATCTGCTCTTCAGTAGCATCGATTGAACCGTAAGCTATGTTGTCCCTGATGCTTGCTGAAAACAGAAAGATGTCCTGCTGAGCTATTCCCACATTACTGCGTAACGACGACAACGTGATATCCCGGATATCAATCCCGTCGATCTTAATAATGCCACTGCTCACATCGTAGAAACGCGGAATGAGGTTGGCTATAGTGCTTTTGCCGCTGCCCGAGGCACCTATCAGCGCAACGGTCTGTCCCGGCTGCACTTTGAAACTGGCTTTTTTCAGCGCCGGACTTAACGCATTATATTTAAAAGAAACATTGCTGAAGGCAACACTCCCTTTTGCATCGGCGATATTGACCGCATCAGGTTTTTCTTTAATTGATGACTCGGCATCAAGAATTTCAGTTATGCGCTGGCCTGCCGAAGTTGCCCTAGAAAAAATGTTGGTGACAAAGCCCAGCCTTCTGGTGGGCATTATCAGAAGGCCTAAGTAAAAGATAAATTGGGTGAGTTGACCCGGTGTCAGTGTGTTACCTATTATCTGCCGCCCGCCGTACCACAGAATGAGAGCTGTAGGAATAGTCATCAGCATTACCATTATTGGCATATTAAAAGCAAAAAGCCGGGCTCTGGCTTGTTGCTGGCTGTAAAGCGCAGTGGCTTGGCTATCGAACTTGCGGCTCTCGTCTTTCTGGCGGGAAAAAGCCTTTACCACCACCACACCGGTCAGGTTCTCCTCAAGGATTATGCCCAATTTGGCGATCAACTGCTGTATACCTGTCCAGATAGGGCGCAGATGCTTGCTCAGCAAGATAGCGATAGTGGCAATTATCGGTAGCACGGCTAAACTGATTAGGGTCAGTTTCCAGTTAAGAATCGCTAAGATAGTTATAATACCGGCCGACAGCGCTACATACTGCAACAAACCTATAATTCCCATGCTGAAATACATACGTACTGCCTCCACATCGGCTGTGGCGCGCGACATAAGTTGGCCAGTTTGATTAGTATCGTGATAGCTGAAGCATAGCCTTTGAAGCCGGTCGTAGAGAGAGTTTCTGATGTCATAGGCTGTTTTCTGCGAGGCCACCTCGCTTAAGTAACTCTGGCCATATGCGAAGATTCCCCGAAATATACTGGCACCGATAACAGCGACGGCCCAGAAAATAAGATCCGAACTATTTCCCCTGTTGTAAGCGGTATCGACTGCCCGTTGCAGAAACCACGGCGTGGCTACGGCAAAGACGGTGCTTGTCAATAAGCAAATGAAGGCGGTTAGCAGCCATATCCAGTATTTCTTGGCAAAGCCCGTTAATCGTACAAGCGTTATCATCTAAAAAACATACCAATTACTCACAATATTATAGCACGATGGAACTGCCTATGAAAAGAGTAAGTAAATTATTTGTGAAAAGAGGATATACTCAAATCACCCCTCTTATTTACAAATTTGGCTAGTTGTGATAATTTCACCAACCTGCCCTGGCAACAAATGAGCGATGATACTCCGTGTCTCAGATACACAACCGATGCATTCGCTAAAGATATAGAGGTCACCGGGCCGATAGCGCTCTATCTCCAATCCTCGCTGAGCGCTGGAGAGGCCAACTGGTTGGCTGCCATTTACGATTTACATACAGACGGATCAACAACCCCTGCGTCAAAAGGGTAGCTCAAGGCATCTCACAGGGAAATTAATGAGGCGAAATCGAGACCGTATCTGCCATTCCACCCGCATACCAGAAGCATATCGGCCGAACTGGGTAAGATCTACGTGTACGCCATAGAGATGGGCGCTACCTCAAACCTGTTCAAAACAGACCATAAGCTGCAATTGGTAATCAAAGGCCAAGACAACCCGTGAGAGGATGGTGCCATCCTGTATCACATTTCAAACATGAGGGAAACGGAGCATACGGTACACCATAGCTTAATGCATCCATCATACCTGCTGCTACCGGTAATTCCGAACACGTAGAGAAGAGCAGCCAATTCGAAACTACTACATTTTTTTACGATGCTATGACGTTGAGCAGTACAGATTTCCCGTCAGCCAGTTGTTGTACCGCGCCCTTCAGGACTGGTTCAATGCTATCAGGGTCTTCGATCTTCGCGGCATAGGCATCAAATGCCTCGGCGATTTTCACGTAATCCGGCTGAGGAGAGATGTCAACTCCAAGATATGAATCATGTGTCACAGCCCAGCCCGCGGGGAAAAGGCTCCTATGGCTGTGTCTCATAGCCGCATAGCTTTTATTATTCAATATCACGGTCATTATCGGGAGCCGGTATTCCTGGCAAAGCCCCAATCCGGCCAGTACCGGGTTGTAATTAAAGCTGCCGTCACCTACGTAGAAAATAACGGGGGTGTCCGGGCTGGCGATTTTGGCCCCGATAGCAATGCCCATGCCACTCCCCAAACCACCACCACTGCACCTGAAGAACTTCTTTGACTCGGTTAGATACCTGTAAAAGTGGCGGGAATGCGTGAGGGTCTCAACGATACTAATTGCATTGGCCGGCAGTATCCTGTTTGCCAGATAGTGAAACCACTTCGGTGAAATCGGTTTGACTGATTTTTCGGCCTCAGCTTCTGCCGCCGATTCTTCCGCCATCTGATTATGCCTGGCCGAGTATCGGGCCAGGCGTTTTTGATAGATTGATGTTAGATTAGCAGTGTCTCCCATGCAATCGTGAACTGCGTTGATCAATTGGGATAAAGATTGCTCTATATCGCCGGTTATAGAAAAATCACTCCGATACCCGTGGTAGGGTATTCTGGACCTCAAAGGATCTTCATCCAGCACTATAACCCGTGCATTGTTTTTGGGATAGGCTGAAGGGGGAAACCACGGAGTGGTAGCCCCGACAACCAGTATGGTATCTGCTTGGGCTAGTATTTCCGCAGCATTATTGCCCTGGAAAAGAGGATGAGTTTTGGGGAAATTAGCAAAGACAGGGCTGCCTGTTTCAAACACCGGTATGCTAAGAAGCTCTGCCAGTTCCACCAATTTTTTTACTGTTCCACCGTTTGCTCCCGCATACTCGGTAAGGATAACCGGTTGTTTGCTCTTAACGAGCTGCCCCGCTATCTGGGTTAAATCATCGCATACGGGCTGTGTCTTGATCGAGACGTTTACTGATGACGGAAGCTGGGCGT
>Ga0187833_10000533_pt1 | contig 44026 bp, 35 predicted proteins | sample ETNtaG_37_FD_167968 | JGI IMG/M metagenome (GOLD analysis project Ga0187833, IMG submission 167968) | Marine microbial and viral communities from oxygen minimum zone, Eastern Pacific Ocean - ETNP2014_SV_400_PacBio MetaG (Illumina Assembly) | ecosystem: Environmental > Aquatic > Marine > Hypoxic...
TGATCCTAATGGGTTTAAATCCATCGATGATTGTGTTGATAAAATTTCAACGCAAATGGTCAAGATTGTTGATCAGTGGAAAAAACATCGGTAAATCTCTTATTTAAATCGAATTAGGATTCGTTATCTTATTTATAAGGCTACATCATTTGTAATTGAAAAACTTTAACTTTAAAATAATTAACTATTAGTACCTTGATATTGTAATAATATATTATTAATATATCACTTATAATTAGACCTAAGGATATAAATGAATGTTAATTGGAAAATTATTTACACTGCTTTAGCTACAAAGTCTACATATAATCACGGTTTAGATTTGTTTAATATAGAAAAGCAAATAAAAGCCAGTGCCCATGGTTTAGTGATGCTGATGACAATGAGAGATACTGTAGACAGAAGAGAAACGATTAGATCAGTGTGAAAATAATCTCAGCAGAAGAAGTGCATGAAGCACTGAAGTACCCTGAATTCGTCAATATTTTAAAAGAAGCTTATTCAGGTTCTTATACCATGCCACAGCGCAAAGTGTTTCTTTTGGAAGAAGGGAGCCACGATGCTTTTGCCTTGCTGCCATCATGGAACGACAATGTGATTGGCGTGAAATCTTTCACTTACTTTCCACATAACCAAGATCCTTATAAATCGCTGTATTCAAAGATCTTATTATTTGACCGCAAACATGGCGAACCGCTGGCTTTGGTAGACGGCACATCGGTGACTTTTTTTAGAACGGCCGGTGTTTCGGCTCTGGCTTCACAATTTTTATCACGTGAAGATTCTGAAATTTTCTTATTGCTTGGCACAGGAAATCTGGCCCGTTTTTTGATTCGAGCACATGCTTCCGTTCGTCCTCTCAAAAAGATTTTGATCTGGGGTCGTACCAAAGCCAATGCCCAAGCTGTAGTGGACGATATGCAAAAAGAATTGCCCGAAATCGAATTTGTGGTAGCTGATAATATTCAAACAGCCTGTGGCCATGCCGATATTTTGGTGGCGGCCACTGGTTCGCCTGACATCCTGGTTCAGGGCGACTGGATAAAAGAAGGCACCCACACAGATTTTCTCGGTAATCACCATGCAGACAAGAGAGAGTGTGATACTGCACTAGTGTTAAAATCTAAAGTGTATCTAGACACTTATGTGAACTGTTTTAATGAAGCCGGCGAAGTGTTGCTGCCTATCGAAGAAGGTGTGTTCAAAAAAGAAGATATCAGAGGTGAACTGGCTGAACTTTGTATGGCTAAAGTCAAAGGTCGTGAAAATGATTCTGAAATTACTTTATTCAAATCTGTGGGATCGGCCCTAAGTGATTTGGTGGGGGCCAACCATGCCTTCCAGTCACTCTCTAAATCACAGAAATTCAGCAAAAATATATAGTAGGAGATGGACTTATGGTATTAAAAGTTAATTGGCGCGGTGTTTACCCTGCAGTACCCACTCAGTTCCATGATGATCTGAGTCTCGATATTCCAAACACCAAAAAACATGTTCAGAGCCTTCTGAATGAAGGGATCCATGGTCTGGTGATGCTCGGCACCATTGGAGAAAACTGTTCGTTGCGCCTGGAAGAAAAGGTGGAAGTGCTCAAAGCCATCGTTGAAGTGGCCAAAGGCAAAGTGCCTATCCTTACAGGCGTGTCCGAATACACAACTCAGGGAGCCTGCGAAACAGTGGCTGCCGCCAAAGAAGTGGGCGTGGATGGCATCATGCTCATGCCGGCTATGGTCTACAAGTCAGATGAGCGTGAGAACATGACGCATTACCGGACAGTGGCCACATCAACTGATTTGCCCATCATGTGTTATAACAACCGTCCTGTTTATGGCGTGGACATGAGCCCCGAAAATTTCAAAGAGTTGGCGGATGTTGAAAATATCGTTTGTATTAAGGAAGCTTCAGGGGATGCGAGGATCATCACGGATCTCATCAATATTTTAAGTGATCGTTTTATTATTTTTGCCGGTCTGGATGATTGCACACTCGAGAGTGTGCTGCTGGGTTGCGATGGTTGGGTTTCTGGATTAGTGGATGCCTTCCCTCGTGAAAATCGCATGCTCTGGGATTATGCATCAACAGGGCAGTGGGAAAAAGCTCTCGATGTCTATCGTTGGTACATGCCCATGTTACATTTTGATGCTCACCCCAAACTGGTACAGTACATCAAATTGGCTTGTGCTGAAATGGGTTATGGCAATGATTTGACCCGTCCTCCTCGTTTGTCATTAGTGGGTGAAGAGCGTGAGCGTATCTTGAGAATCGTAAACCAGTGCGCGGCCACGCGTCCAGGCTGAAGCCGATCTCTAAGTTTCTAGATGAATTGAAAAATAATAATACACTTAATATCTGGCGAATAATCAATAAAATACTAACGAAGGAGAGTATTAATAGCATATGAATGCAAAAGTTTCATTATCACAGCTAGCATACGATAAACTTGAAGAAATGTTGGTAAGCCTTGAGCTTAAGCCGGGTCACATCTATTCTGAGAAAGAGCTCACAAATATTATGGGTTATGGTAGGACCCCTTTAAGAGAAGCTTTACAAAAAATGTCAAATATAGATCTTGTAGAAATAATTCCTCGTATGGGAATAAAGATTTCTGAAATTATACTCTATCGTCAATTAGCTATATTGGAAGCGCGGAGACCTCTAGATGAATTAATTGCAAAATGTGCTGCAAGAAGAGCAACGGATGAACAAAAAGAAGTATTGATTGCAATGGCTATTGAAATGGAAAAAGCAACTGAGGATCAAAATATTAAAGAATATTTAAGATTAGATCATATGTTTGATGAACTATTACTTGAAGCAAGTAGGAATATTTTTCTCACCCGTGCACTAGACCCTTTGCATATTCATTGCAGACGTTTCTGGGCTCAATATCAAAGATATGATGATTTGAATAAAACTGCTGTATTACATGAAAAATTAATGAGAGCAGTTGCAAACGGAGACGAATTTCAATCCGGTAAGACGGCGAATGACTTAGTTGATTATTTAGTTGAGTTTGTAAGAAAAACATTGGATATAACCTAAGAATTAAAAATCGCATGAGATTAGAGAAGACACTTTTTGCTTTACTATTGATTATTATTTTTATTAACCAATGTAAAACTGGTGATAATGTATCTATACCAAAGAATAAATATATTGATTTGGTTCAGGTATTTAATGAATTAAGGATGCTACAAGAACCAATTTTGAATAATGGAGTACCAGATTATTCGATAGAAGCTATGGCGAAACAATATTCTGATTTAAAAGATCTGAAGATGCAATTAATATTAATAGATACGTCTGCTTGGATAGTAAGCAATAGGGTCGATTATCATTTGGTAAAAGGAGAGATGGCAGCATTCGAATTCCACCATCGAACCTTGAAACCATGGTCACGTGATCCAGGTTTTTACTCTTTCCGATCTGGGGATGCTGGTGCATCAATGAATGTAGAACATTTGATGCGACCAATGTATGATATTGATGTTCCTCTATCTAAAAATATGCAAGATGACATTAAAATCTTACTTGAGATTGTTCCAGAAATCTTTTCACAGGCTAGAAAAAACCTTACAAATGGTTCATATGATCTTGCAGAGCTTGCTATTAGGAATGGGAAAAATGAAGCAGAAATGTTTTTAAGAATCGCAGATGATTTAGCAGCGCATCATCCAGAATTATCTGCAGCAGCAGATCGAGCTGCAAAAGAAATCATTCGTTTTGGTGAGTGGTTAAATGTGAAAAAACATGCGATGGAAAAATTAGCGGGCTCAGGAAAGGAAGATTATAGCTGGTGGATGAAAAATGTTCAATTTTCTCCATGGGGTTGGGAAGAGAGCAATGACATAATACAAAGGGAATATGATCGGATCATGACCTTTTTAAAATTGGAAGAGCAGAGGAACCAAGACATTCCACCTCTTAAAGTAGCCATGAATGAAAAGGAGTATGAAACAAGTCTATTTTATGCCCTAAACCATGTTGTTGATTTCTTACGTGACAGCGAAATGATGACAATTGATGAATGGGTAAATCCTTCAGATTATACTGGTTTTAAAAATCTTGATGACCTAGTTAAAATTATCGAAAAAACAGAAAAATCTGATGACGAATTTTTACCAGAAAACACAAGCATTGATACTAAAGTTCGTCAGAGGGAAATACTACCTGGAGAGACTCATGAATACATAGGTCATATGTTGGATGAGCAGAGGCAAGAACGCTTAGTTCTAAGCCCTATTCGAACAGCATATAGGCGTTTTAATATGGGATCTATGAGATTGGAAGGATGGGCGGTTGCTCTTGAGGAGCTTCTAATGCAAGCGGGTGTGTTAGATGATCGCCCTCAGAAAGGTCGAGAGATGGAATATCTAATGAATGCTTCACATATGAGTCTAGCGATTCCAGATATGAAAATGCATGCTAATGAGATAAATCTAGAAGAAGCCAGAAAGCTTTGTGCAGATATAATGCCTAGAGGTTGGTCTAGGCCAGAAGAAAATATGGTCTGGTTTGAGATGCAATCTAACCTTCGTAACCCAGGCGGGTTCCATAGTAATGTGGTCACAGGAAAAGCTTATTTTATGAAATTATTTAGAGAGAGAGCGGTACAATTAGGAGATAATTTTGTTATAAAAGATTTTATTGATGAATTCCTATCCTACGGCATAATACCTATGCCACTAATTCGATGGGAAATGACTGGATACACAGATGAAATAAGTATGCATTGGGGAAATTAATTGAATAGTTCCATCCATATACTGTTATTGCAAATCAAGTACTTGTTTTTAATTTTTCTTTTTATTTCTTGTACAGAGAATAAAGAGATTCCTAGTACAAATAAATACCAAGATCTGATAAAAATTTTCAATGATTTTAGGGCTATTCAAGACCCTGTAATAATAGATGATGTTCCAGATTATAGTTCAGATGCCATGGCAAAACAAAAAATTGCTCTTGATAATTTGCAAAAGCGTCTAGCTTTATTTGATACTACGGGTTGGCCAATCAGTAATAGAGTTGAGTATCATTTGGTTAAAGCGGAGATGCATGGTCTGGAATTTTATCATAAGGTTTTAAGACCATGGTCACGTGATCCTGGGTTTTATTTACAAACGCAGGATGGAGCAGGGCCGACACGTGTTGCCTACTTTGATGTTGATGAATTTCCAATCGCAAATGAAAGAATACTTGCCGCAAAAGCAAAACTAAAGGCTCTCCCAAAAGTATTGGATCAAGCAAAAACTAATTTAAAGAATGCTTCCGGCGATCTCGCGTACTGTGCATTGCATTATATGCCATTCGAGATAACTCTTTATGAGCGAATTTACACTGCAGTCAAAAAACATCATCCAGATTTAGATAATGATGCGAAGAATGCCTTGGAAGCTGTTAAAGATTATGGGGATTGGCTAAATAATAATAAAAAAAATATGACTTTACCTGCAGGCGTTGGAAAAGAAAATTATAATTGGTGGATGAAAAATGTACAGCTAGTACCATACGACTGGGATGAGCTATATGATATAATTATACGTGAAGATAATCGATTATTAACAACAGTTACTCTTGAGAGAAATCGAAACCGGAATTTGCCAGAACTTACTCCTGTTCAAACAAGGGATGAGCATTCGCAAAGGAAAATTGATGCATTAAAATATGTAATGGAATTTACTGAATCTGAGAGTCTATTCACCGTGCCAGATTGGATAGGATTTGAAGATTACCTTGGGGGAGCAAATGCTTTGGCAACAGGGTGGAATGATACTTTTATAAATAGTTATGTGGGATCAGGGGAAACCAGCGAGTGGCCTGGTGTTAGAGATTATTTTCATCAGACTGCGGATAGGGACCCACTTCCAGAACAAACACATGAATTTATTGGACATCACCTAGATCGTGGATACCATAATCGTGATAAACGAGTCATACTAGGTTCAGAGAGACAATATGCAATTGAAATGATTAGGCTAGAAGGGTGGGCATTTTGGCTAGAAGAAATGATGATGCATGCAGGTTATTTGGATGACAGATCACAAAGAAGCAGGGAGATTGTATATTGGCAGGCTGCATTTCGTACGTGTCGAGCTGTTGCAGATCTTAAAATGCACAGTAATGAATTTTCTTTACAGCAGGCAATTAATTATGTTAGTGATTGTGCTCCAAATGACTGGAACATTCCTAATGGCCCCCACGCATGGTATGAAATGCAGACGAATCTTAGATTTGTAGGCTGGCATATGGGAATGGTAATCGGGAAACTTTCCATGAATCAACTTATCGCACAAAGCATCCGGCAGAAAGGAAATAATTTCACATATAAAGGTTTCTTTAAAGATTTCTTTTCTTCGGGTATTATACCAATGTCACTAATAGAGTGGCAGCTAACAGGAAATCCTAAATCAATGGATTTTCTTTTAAAGAGATCTTCAAATAATATACTTATACCAACTCTATAAAAATCATGGGATTTAGATTTTCTTATTCATTGATTCTTATTCTTTCATTTATTTTATCTGACAGATTATCATCACAGACCAATGATGTCTATTATAATTGGCAACTAAGTTGTACAGCTCGGAAAGATAAATTTGATTTCATCCTCCCAAAAGTTATGCGCAGGCATAAAATGGATATGTGGATAATCATAGATAAAGGACGGAGTGCAGAACCGTTGAATCAAGATTTTGGACCTGCGACAAGTTACGGGAGTGGAATTATCATTTTTTCAGATATAGGCAAAGATAGAATTGAAAGGGCAGTATTGGGCGGTGAAGGAGGAATGATTGATGAATGTGGGGCTTTTGATATTTTTGCAGCACCTGCTGATTTGAAAAATTTTGTTGCTAAAAGAAATCCAAAAACTATTGGAGTCAATTATTCAACTGAAAAAAAATTAATTCCTATGGAAGGAAGACATGCGGTTGATGGCTTATCGCATACTGATTATATCAATTTAATAAAGGAATTGGGTGAACCTTATGCTTCCCGTTTGGTATCGGCGGAGCTACTGATCTCTGATTTTAGATCAGAGAGAGTAATAGGTGAAATAATTGAATTTTCAAAAGTGGCAAATACAACAATTCGTTTGCTGGAGCGTGCATTATCTAATGAAGTCATTTCTGTTGGCAAGACTACACAGATGGACATCGGTTGGTGGCTTGAAGACAAGCGTGAAAAATTCAATTTTGAGCGAGGGTGGCAGCCAACTGTTTTTTTAAGTCCTCCCGATGGTATTGAAATAGCTAATTCTGTTAGAGTCATCCAGCCCGGAGATGTAATGCAGATAGATTGGGGTATTGGTAAAAATAATTATTTTACTGATCTCAAGAGAGTCGCATATGTTTTAAAAAATGATGAAACAGAGCTTCCTGATTGGATAAAAAAGTCATTCAATAATTCTGTAAACGTAAGAAATATAATAAAGAAAAATGTAAAACCTGGTAAAACTGGAGAACAAATACTCGATGATCTAAGAAAACTAATCCGTAAAGCCGGATATGTTTACACAGAACTTGAAAGGCCAAGTAAGGTGGATGGAATTGAAGTAAATATTGGAATGCACTCAGCTGGGAATCTAGGCCATGACCAAGGTGGATCAATTTTTGCTATTTATCCAACACGAAAAAAATATATTGTTCAGCCAAACAGTATTATTTCTGTAGAGTTTATTGTCTTTACTCCGGTAGATGAATGGAATGGAAATAAAGTACCAATATGCGTTGAAGAAAATGCATTGATCACAGAAAGTGGAATACAGTGGCTACATCCACCTCAAAATAAAGTATTAATTATTAGATAATTTTGTAATGAGTCAACTTAAACTAACCATACTAGCCAATGATTATACGATACATCAATTCTCTGAAAAATCTATAATATCAAAAAATATGTATAATAGTCATTTTTTATCAATTTCTTTTACAGAGAAGGAAACAACAGTGATATGCGAATCAAATATAGAAATTAATAGCAAAAAGAAAGATGATGAATGGACATGTATTAAATTGGTCGGAGAATTTAATCTAGAAATTAAAGGTGTTTGGGCAAAAATAACGTCTATTGTTGCTGATGCAGGTTCTCCAGTGTTAGCGATAACTACCTACGATACTGATTATTTTTTAGTTAAAACAAAGTATTTAATAGATGTTCAAAGTTTATTCGAAAAGAGAAACTTTAGATTTGTTTAACTTCTTTTCCAGTAGGAGATATAATTATGAAAAATAAAAACTTAATCTTTATTGTTATCCATTGTTTGATTGTTTTTAACAGTTGTGAAGATAGCTCAGATAAAGACGGAGGATTATTTTATGAAGATTTTTCGTTAACTGACATAAATCCAAATTCTGAAACCTATGGTCAGGCTATTGGATTATCATTTTTTAATGGGAAGGTATCATCATACTATTTTAGTCATCAAGGATGAGGATTATGTAGAAACCGGTTCGGTGGCTTACAAGTTTTATATAACGATCTAACCAATGAAGGATACGAAGATATCAAAATAGTCGGAATAAATGGCATCAGTTCTGCGAATGAAGATTTAAGCGGAATGATTGAGGGCAATACTTTACCATGGTTGCAAGATAATGATTCAGAAAAGATCTGGGACAAATGGGAAGTAGAGCTTAGAGATTTCATTATTTTTGACCCTAGCAGTAATTATTATACAAAGGTTAATCTCACAGAGGTTGACCCAAGCATTGAGCACAATTATAATAATTTAAAAAACTTATTAATTGATGCATTGGAGGATTAATGATTAAAGCTATTCATTCAATTTTACCGCTTACTTTATATCTTAGCGTATTTTTTTATAGTTGTGCTTCTCAAAATACAAAAGACGGTTATGGAGAAGGTTTATCCCTAATAGTATTTGAATCTTATAAATCGGGTAGTAGTGGTATTTATACAATGAAGCCTGATGGCTCTGAAATAAATCAACTTACAAATAATAATTATAATGATTCGTGGCCCAGATGGTCGCCAGATGGAGATAAAATTGTTTTTGTTAGTGATAGGAATGGTAATAGTGAAATATATATCATGAACCGGGATGGCTCAGGGCAAATTAGAATAACGGAAAGTCCAGCAGATGATATTTGCCCAGTATGGTCGCCCGATGGTTCTATGATAGCATTTTGTACTAGGCGCTATGAAAGTGGTGGCACAGAAATAGTGAGACGTAATATAAATGATGGAGATACATGGGGTTTTAATCTCACAAGATTGACCCATTCCAAACAGCATCATTCGTCAAATGCAGATGATTTTATAGCATGGAGCCCTGATGGTAAATGGATCGTTTTTGAATCTGATCGCGATAGAGATGATCCTGAGATTTATTTAATTAACGCAGTAGATGGTAGCAATGCACAGCGTCTAACCTATACTCGTGCTTTGGACGAGGTGCCATCATGGTCGCCAGATGGGAGAAAAATTTTGTTTTCATCAGATATGATAGGATTTCCTCATAATGGTAATTATGAAATATATATTATGGATAATGATGGCGAGAATATTAAGCGATTAACGGATATAAAAGGTCAAGACACCTATCCTTCGATGTCCCCCGATGGTAAGAATATTGTGTTTGAATCATGGCAGAATGGACACCCTGAATTATATAAAATGAAATCAGATGGAACACAAATAAAACGCCTAACTAATTACAAAAAGCATGATAATAATAAAGAATATATTGGTAATGGAAATCCATCTTGGTCAACAATAATAAAGGATCAGGGTGAAAACATTACAAGGGCAAATATTGTTTTTGAATCTGATCGCGATGGTAACCATGAAATTTATATTATGAATGCAGATGGCTCAGATCAAACCAATATAAGTAAACATAGCGGCTTTGATGGTTCCCCAGTCTTTTCCCCAAATGGCAAAAAAATTGCCTTTGTCTCGAATCGTAGCGGCAAGCATAATGTATGGATAATGAATGCGGATGGTTCTAACCTATATAATTTAACCAATAGTTCATCAGAGAATTACTATCCATCGTGGAATCCAGACGGTACAAAAATAACATATGACTCATATTCTGAAGGTGCACCAGGAGGAGATATTTTTATTATCAATGTGGATGGTAGTAATCCCAAGAATTTAACAAATACCAAACAGGATGAAGGTTATCCTTCTTGGTCACCAAGTGGTGATTTGATTACCTATGATATGGGAGGGTATGAGCACTCAAAAACGGGCAATTTCACCATTTTTTCTATCAATGTTAATATGAACAATAAAATCTCTGCGGTTACGGATAATTCTGGAAATAGTGGAGATGCAAGTTGGATACCACAAAGTAATCAGATTGTTTATTCTTCTGATAAGGATGATCCAGAAGGTGGTAATTATGAAATATATACAATTAGCTCAGATGGAACAGGAGATATACGCTTAACCTTTGAGGATGGGACGGATACTGATCCTACTGTATCAGATGATGGTAGATTAATTGCTTTTGACTCTGATCGTGATGGTGATAGTGAAATTTTTATTATGAACTCAAATGGTACAAAACAAAAACAGTTAACTAATAATAGTTCGTGGGATGGGATGCCAAACTGGGGAACTGTTACAAACTGATATGATGAATTATAATATTGAAAATATTTAGAGAGTAAGTTGAAAAGGAGAAATTAAAGATGAAAATCAATAAGGATTGGTTTAGAAAATGGCATAGAGACATTGGTTATCTTTTTGTTGGCCTGATATTATCATTTTCCATCTCAGGAATAGCGTTAAATCATAGAGAAACTTTTGATAGTCGAGATATTATTTATAAAACCGAGCCTATACAAATTGATATTGATAAAATAAGTGATAATCTTAAAGAAGATGATATAAAAAATCTTAGCACAATTATTGGAATAGATAGTGAGTATTATGGATATGATTTAGAGAATAATGAATTAAGAATATTTTATAGAAACGCCCAAGTAAATGTTAATCTGAATACAGGAGTAGGACAAAAAGATTTTGTAAAAAGGCGAATAATATTGGGGGCAATGGCTGATTTACACCAGGTTACTGATAAATGGTGGATATGGTATTCAGATATATTTGGTTTTGCGATGATTTTTATAGCAATAACCGGTATGTTTATTACTTCTGGAAAAAATAGTTTCAAAAAACGTGGTTGGTTCTTATGCTGTATTGGATTGGTGTTTCCAATCATATTTTTATTTTTTTTAATATAGAGAATATTATGGTTACAATTTTAATTATTATTATCCCGCTTATCTAATAATTCAATATGTTCCATTTATAAACATGATTTTATTAAAAAGAACTTCAAACTTATTATTGCTATCAATTCTACTATTATCTATGCTATACAGTAGAGATGATTATATTGGGTCCGGTCAATATATAAAAAATATATTACCTATGAGACAACGGGTCCAGAAGATGGAATCCTGGTGGAAATGGAAAAAAGAACATGTTCTGCCAATGGTCATGCGAGAGCAGTCTGTAGATGTATGGATACTTCGTAATAATGAAGCTGACCTATATTATAATAATGAAGGCCCTGTTTTTACTTCTCTTTTGCCAGCCAATTTTGAGGGGATGACACTACCAAGTATATATGCTCACCCTGGATCGCAAGCAATTCCTAAATTCTTATTATTTCATTATAACAATGGTCGTATTGAATATCATGAACCAAGTGATTTTAAACATATCAATACTTTAGTAAATAAAATTCAGCCAAATCGGATAGCAATATCATTCTTCAATAATGAAGATATGCTTAATGCACTAGGTAAAAAATATTCGAAAAAAATTATTGATTCATGGACAATAGGCGTGCGATGGCTTGAAACAATATCACCTGGGCAGATTGATGCCTATAGTTTTGTACAAGGGCTTGCAAATGATATAATAGCAGAAGGTTTCTCAAATGCTGTTGTTATTCCTGGAATAACTACTACAGATGATTTGAACTGGTGGTTTAGGCATTGCTACTTAGACTTAGACCTTGAGATAGAGAATCATCCTAGTGTAATTGTGAAACGAAGGCCATCATTGATTGAAAAATACAGTAGCATAGATTCCCCAAATAAATTTCGAGATGGACAAACTCAGAATGGTATTAATGTGGTTATTCAAAAAGGTGATATAATCAGTCTTGATTCAGATATAATGCTTATGGGACTGGTAACTGATTCACACCAGCATGCATATGTTTTGCAGAGTAATGAAGAAGATGTACCTGATGATCTAAAAAAAGCACTGGAAACAGTCAATCAAATGCAGGATCTATTCGCTGCTGAATTTCGTTTAGGTCGCACTGGGAAAGAGATAGTTGCATCATCTAAGAAAATAGAACTATTACCAGGTATTATTGAGACTGAGCTAGGCTTTCATCCCCCTCCAATGTTTATTAGAAGGTTCCTCCTTGGTGGATATATGTTTAGTCATAAAACTTATGTGGCCGGAATGACATCTGGACCTGGATATTATCCAACGTCCATAGTGACAAATAACCATAATCTATACCACAATACTTTATATGCCTTTGAGCCTCATACACGCATTGACGTCGAAGGTTGGGGGCCTATTGGTGTCGAAATTGGCATTGGTCAGATAGTTGTGTTCTCTGAAGTAGGGGTAAGGTATCTGAATAGACCTCAGAATTCAAAATGGCATGTTATTAAATAATTCTTATAATATGAAAAATAGCGTTAGCGTCCATCTATACCTTAGAATATGTTTCTTTTTGTTTTTTGCAATAGCTTTGATTCAAGCAAAAACAGATGACCTGCCTCTTAAACCTACAAAAGTTATAGATTTTACTACTGATGAAGGAACTTGGATAAATCTGGATGTTTCTTCAGATGGTAATTTTGTAGTATTTGATCTTTTAGGTGATTTGTATTTACTAGCTATCGGAGAAAAACAGGCGAAGCAAATTACAAGCGGTATGGCTTATGATACACAGCCTCGGTTCTCACCAGACGATAAGAAAATAGTATTCTTAAGTGATAGGAGTGGGTCTGAAAACATATGGGTTTTAGAGTTTAATCAAGCTTTAAACATTAAAACTTTTGATAAAAATATTATTTCTTTTAGAACAATTACTAAAGATAATGATGCTTCTTATTCTTCTCCAGATTGGTCTTTTGATGGTCAATATATTGTTGTTTCTCGTACACCTCGTTTTACCTGGATTGATGTAAATCATAATCTATGGATATATCATATTGATGGGGGCAGAGGTACACCTCTGCTAGATAATGGAGAGCCTATCTTTGCTCTTGGGCCTGTTTTTGCATCAAACACTGATAAATTATATTTTTCTAATCGACATCCAGATGATAATGAAGCATTCGGCCATCAAATTGAGAGCTATAACTTAAAGACTGGTAGTCGCAGAAAAATTACGAACCAGGCAGGTGGTGCAATTAGACCTGCTATCTCTGCAGATGGCAGATGGATGGTCTATGGATCTAGGTATGATGGGAAAACAGGTTACCGATTACGAAGTTTAATAGATGGTACAGAAAAATGGCTTACATTTCCTGTCCAACCTGATCAACAAGAAAATAATTGGATGGGCACTTCAAGTGACCATTTACCAGGATTTTCTTTTAGCCCAGATAATAAGTTTATTATTGCTGCAATTGATGGCAAAATAAACAAAGTCTCAATCTACAATGGGGATAGAACAGAAATTCCGTTTCAAGCCAATGTTTCATTAAAAATCAAGCCTGTCATCCATCATGATAAAAAAGTTCCTGACGGGTCTGTAGAGCTTAGACAAATACGTTATCCTTCTTTATCACCTAATGGCAAAGATATATTGTTTACCGCTCTGAATAGAATTTATAAAATGCAACTATCCAGTAAAAAGATTAAAAAACTTGTAGATTTGGATGATCGACAATTTTATCCATCTTGGAGCCCAAACAGTAAATATATCTCATTTGTTACATGGGATGACTATACCGGAGGCAATCTCTATATTATAAAACCTGATGGGAAATCTCTCACAAAACTCACTACTGAAACTGGTTACTTTAAAGAATTAGTTTGGTCTCCAAATAATAAAGAACTGGCCGTAATAATGGGCTCATGGCATCAACCAGGTGAAAATTTATCTATTGGATTAATCAATATCGAAGAAAAAAGAATCAAAATTATTAAAGAAATAAATGGTGGAGGATTACATTTTACAAATGATCCGAATAGAATCTATTATAATGATTATAATGAGGGCCTAGTTTCAATCACTCTCAGCGGTGCTGATCAACGTACAGAATTAAAGGTTTTCGGTCAGAGACCTTTTCTTGGACCTGGTGGACCAAGATTATCAAATCAAGTGTATTTAGGCCCAAATAAACAATATGCTCTAGTTCGCGCAGATTATAATATTTACTTAGTCAGAGTACCAAAACTAGGAACGGAAGTTCCAAATATATTCTTGGATGATGGACCAGATAGTCCCTTCCCGATAGAAAAGATCAACCTACAAAGCACTCATTTTCCTCGATGGTATCAAAATGGAAATGGCGTGCATTGGTCCCTTGGTAATTCATTTTTCAAGCGGGATTTAACAGAAAAAAATAATCTCAAATACTCAAAGATAGAAAAATTTAATGTGGATTTAAAATTTCCTCGATTAAAGGGTAAAGGATCAATTGTATTTAAGGGCTGTACAATTTTAACAATGGATGAAAAAATACCAGAGAATGGAATTATCAAAAATGGTATAGTTTTAATAAAAGATAATAGAATAGTTAAGGTGGGAAACGTTAAGGATATCAATATACCAAAAGATGCCTTGGTTATAGATGCTAAAGGATTGTACTTAATGCCTGGTTTTATTGATCTCCATTCCCATATGGATCGTGATGTGGACATCCATCGTGGCACACTTTGGTCATATTTAGCAAACCTAGCATACGGTGTTACAACAACTCGGGACCCTCAGAGTATGGAGATTGATATATTTACATATTCTGATAGGGTTGCTACTGGTGATATGGTTGGTCCAAGAATATTTACAACAGGTCCAGGGATATTTAATAATTCTCCTGTTAACAACATCGAAGATGCAAACCTAATTATTGAAAAATATTCTGATTATTATCATGTGAATACTGTTAAACAATATTTATCGGGTAATCGTAGACATAGACAATTATTAAGTATGGCAATTGATAATGCTGAATTAACGCCTACAACAGAGGGGATCGATATGAAATTGATGATTACCCAAGTTATGGACGGATATTCCCTTGAACATGTTTTCCCGCATTACCCTTTGTACAAGGATATGATAAAATTAATTTCAGAATCGGGTACATTTTATGATCCAACTGTAATTGTAAGCACGGGACCTAGAGCAGAATATTATTATTGGACCCGAACGAGTGTTCATGATGATGAGAAATTAAATCATTTCTTTCCGCATGATATTTTAGATCGTAAAACAAGACGTGTTCCCTGGTATCATGAAGATGAATTCTATTATAAAGAATATGCAAAAACATTTAAAAATATTGTTGATGCTGGTGGGAAGATAGGTGTTGGAAGCCACGGTGAGATGCAGGGAATATGTTTTCATTGGGAGTTATGGAATATTCAATCGGGTGGAATGGCTCCTATGCATGCATTGAAAAGTGCAACTAAAGTAGGTGCAGATGCATTAGGGTTCTCAGGCGATCTAGGTTCTATAGAGATTGGGAAATTAGCAGATATTATTTTACTAGAGAGTGATCCCTTAATCGATATCAAGAACACAGCATCGATTAAGTATGTTATGAAAAATGGTATACTTTATGATGCTAAATCACTCGATACGATATGGCCAGTCAAAAAGGAAATGGCCCCACAGTATTGGCACAATGATTCACCTGTAAATTCAAATAATTAAATCACCTGGGAGTGAAAATGAATTTTAAAAACTATGCATATATAATATTTTTCTCATTTCAAGTATTTACGGTAGCCCAAGATGCCAAAGCTCGTTTTGAAATGATGAATACGATACGTAGAGATAAGTTAGACTTGGTTCTACCAGGAGCAATGCGTGATAATAATATTGATGTTTGGATTCATGTGATAAGGAGAGGGGATCCGGACCCAATGGAATTAGACTTTGGTGTGAATATGGGTCATATTATTTTCACAGATAATGGAGGGGATCGCATCGAAAGAGCTTTATTTGGCAACCGGTTTGCTGAAGTTGCTGATGAGTCAATATACGATGTGTTCGGAAATGATGATGAAATTACCGATTACATTGCCAAAAGAGATCCAAAGACTATAGCTGTTAACATGTCAGACTGGATTACTGTTGCCGATGGACTTTCACACACTAACTATTTAAACCTTATTAATATTTTGGGCAAAAAGTATTCTAATAGATTAGTATCATCCGAAAATGTTGTAACAGATTTCCAGGTCAGAAGAGTTCAGTCAGAGATTATTGCCTTTGCAAATATTTGCGAAATTCAGCGAAGAGTAATGGAAGAAGCTCTGAAAATGATTAGACCAGGTATTACAACAAGAGAGCAGATCGGATGGCTGGCTCAAGATGAGCTTAGTAAATCTGGTATATATCCATCACTTTTTGGTGCTCCGATGCCTGGGATATTATACTTTGGTTCTGATAATAAAACCGGAGTAGTACACAGGGAAGGTAGTGGCCCAGAATATAGGTTTCAAAGAGGAGACTTTATATCTTGGGATCTGGGAGTTCACTATATGAACTACGGAACAGATTATAAACGAAATGCATATATATTAAACGATGGCGAGACTCAACCACCTCAAGGCCTGATTCATGCTTGGAACCGTGGCCAGGATGCGAGAAAAATTATAAGAAAAAATATAAAAGTTGGCAGAAATGCTAGAGAGACTCTGGCATCTTGTGCAAAGGCCCTCGAAGATGCTGGATATGTATACACGCCATTTACAGATTTTTTTGAGAAAGATAAGAAATTAATAGAATCATTAGGTAAATCAAAAAAATCGGGGTTCTCAATTGATTGCCATACGGTTGGCAATACAGGCAACAGTGAAATTTCTGTCGGGCCGTCATTCGCTCCTTTCCGGGATATATCTGCTAATGGATATTCTGGGAGAGGCCATTTAATCATTCGTGAAAATAATCTTTTTGCATTTGAATATATGATACATACATGGATACCGGAGTGGGGTAGAAGGGTTAGTATTAATTTTGAAGATAATGCAATTGTAACTAGTAAAGGTGTAGAATTCCTTTATCCTGTGAATGAAAAAATAATATTAATTCCTTAATTCTATGTCGTTAAAAATAAAGACACTAGGCCTACTAACACTTTTTTCACTATTCGCATTTAATTGCTCAAAAAAGGTAACAAAGGGTTATGATTATTCTGTTTTTAATAAACAAGTAAATATTTTTGGAGTAACAATTCTTGCGACCGAAGAAACAGATAATATTAAAGTAGCTCATGCTGCGAACATTCTTGCTGAGTACCTTGACAATGATGAAGACGGTACTCCGGACAATCCTAAAGTTATTAGTTCGCTAATCGACCACAATGCGACTTTAGTAATGTTTAAGAATTATGAATCAAAAAAATATAAACAATTTTTTGGATCCAGTAATTGGCCTGATGGTCAAACAACAGTGAAAAGAGCAGTCCAGGATCTGTACGATGATGAGACACACCCTGGTGGAGCTACAACAGGTGTATTTGATGCTTCACTGGAGGAAGTACTGCATCTAATTACATTTGGTGGATATTCAAATGCTTACCCAAACATATTTGGTTCTCAAAAAGGTTCAGAAATATCTAAGGCCGTTGATATAGCACGAGGTGGATATTTTGATTCAATACCTGATCAGTATCCTAATAATGCATGGTATACGTATAATGATGAAACATGTGAATATGGGTGCCAAATCCATGAATATTTATACTGGGCAATTACATCAGTACTTGGAGCACAAGAATTTTCTGGGAGATTAGATCATATTCAACATGAGTGGAAGTTAAATACTCACCAAAAAGTAAGAGAAACAGATAAAGCTTTTTATACATTATATACAAATGACGAGTATAAATTGCCTAAAAAATTACCTAACGGGAAGTACGATAAAGGTATTCCTGGCATACTTCCTTTTGAAGGGCTCGAAATAGATAATGATACACAAAATTGAAAATAGTATTCTTTTAATACTTTGGTTTTAATTGCATAATAATTTTTAATCGAAATGCTAGTTATAAAAAAACCATTAAATATACTTTTTATTTTTTCAATTATCTTTTTTACAATTGAAATGGGATGTCAAAAAAAACTTGTAAAAATGTCAAGGATTGTTTATCTCCCAGTTAATAAAAATCATCTGTATACTATGAACACGGATGGCTTAGGGAATACTATGTTATTAGAAACTGATTTTGAACCTCAATGGCCAAGGTGGTCTCCTGATGGTAAGGAGATATTATTTAATACATATGATAAGGAATATGTAGGTGTTTATAGTCTCAATATCAGTGATGATAGTCTAAAAAAAATAAAAATATCTCCATCAGCGGAGTTACCGTGTTGGTCAAGTGATGGTAGGAATATCGCCTTTATGAGTGAGGATGAGATTGGTATAGTTATTTCATCTTTAGATGGCAATGTTTTAAGAACAATAGCAGGGAAAGGAATAAATGGTGCTTATCAAAGCTGGTCCCCTACAAATGATCAACTAGCATTTGAATCTGGTCGTGATGGAAACCCTGAGATTTATACTATTAATCCGGTTACTGGAAAAGAGTTAAAAAGATTAACAAATAATAAAATGCTTGATGAATGGCCATCTTTTTCAAAAGATGGTTCATTGATTGCTTGGGTTAGAGGCGTTGAAGGTGATAAGAATATCTGGGTAATGAATAAGGATGGAAGTCACCCTAGGCAGATAAGCCAAAATATAAATATTGGGGATGGTTTCCCATCTTTTTCTCCTGATGGCTCTGAGCTTTTGTTCCAATCTAGCTCTGAAGAAGAGCCAGCATCGATTAATATTATTAACTTAGATGGGTCTGATCTAAGAAAAATAGGTGAAGGGTTTTTCCCCAACTGGTCACCCTTTTTAGATTAGGTTCAATTTTATAGATTAGAAAAAAATAAAGGCAATATCATGAAACGATATATATTTTACTTAGTTTTAAATCTATCCATAATACTTACAATATCATGTGATGCAAAAAAAAGTGATCTTAATGCCACTCATATTGGCGGGTGTATTCTGCGCGTACCTTCAGTGAAACCACCTACCAATTTATATTCAATATCTAAAATTATTCAAACTGACGAATATCAGCCATTTACAAAAAAACTTACAGTTTGTGGTATTACATTAATTGGCAGAGAAGATATTTCTGATGATTTCATGAAAAATGTAGCTCTGACGATTAAAGAAATGTTTTTGCCAGATGGTGAAAACATTGATAAAGAATTGCAAGAAAGATTAATAACCAATATGTATGAATACCGTACTGTTATTCCTCTTTTCAAAGGAGAGAATTATGAATTCTCTGCATCTAATGAAGAAAAATGGGATAGGACAGTCCTTGAAAACAGTATCTGTGATATTATTATGGAAGGTGTCTCTGGTCAAGTAACAGAAGTTGTTGAACATATATTACACTTCGTAACTGCTATCGGAATGCACTATACATTCCCTAACGAATGGGGCATAACTAGGAATTCAGAATTATATAAAGCAATGAATCGAGCAATCGATAATGGATTTTATGATATTACACAATATGATGAGATAGATGATGTAGAAGTTAGACTCAGGGTATTATTACAAGAATATGCGTATTGGACTATTTATACTGCTTGGAACCTACGAGAGCCATATGGACCTAAAAATGCGGAATGGTCTATAATGACCAAAGCTGGACTAATTGATAAATTACCTGATTCAGAGATGCTTTTTGAGAAGTATGTTACAAAAGTATTTACCGCTCCAAGCAAAACTATACTTGAATCTTTTGTCAATTAGTTTAGATTTATTTTGATTGATTTATTCCATAATACTTCTGGTTAGATAAAAGTTGATTAAATATATGATTAGCATCCAAAAATATTTCAAAATTAAAGAAATGAATTCCATAGCTAAGAAAAGGATAAAAAGGTATGTATAGAAAAATGTTACAAGTTGTTATCTCACGGTATGTAGTAATTATTTTTTTCTGTTTTCATAATCAAGTTTTAGGTCAAAACTTCAAGACACTTCCTGACAATATTGATGTATCTAAATCATCCAATGGTATTGTAAATCTACCAGAAAATGTTGAGGTTATATTTAAGGATTTTGATAGATATACCAAAATTAATGCTCCAAATGGGAAACCTATACATATAGTTGTAGAGCCGGGTTACAGTAATCAGCAAGTTATCTACGCTCGTAAAGTATTAATAAATCATCTTACAAATTTGCCAGGTACGAAGTATGGCCATGATAAAACAACTATCGCAAATACGATGGCTAATAATCAGTCTATTTTATTCTTATTCAAGGATACAAAATCATTTCAGGGTTGGTTCAGAAGTATTGAGCGCAAAGGTTTTGAAGTTAATGGTCAGGATTTAAGGGCCTATGAAACTATTCTGGAAGGTACAGATGGTTATATGGCCCAAAAAAATCCAACAAGGGATGCAAGCTATGAAGAAATAATGCACTTTGTTCAACAATGGGGAATTGAACAGGCTCACCCGACATTAAGTCAGGATTTATTTGATGCTTTCTGGGATGCGCGAGCAAAAAATATTTATTTAATAGACGATGATGAGACGTACGAATATTTTATTTGCGGGTTTGAAGCTTATTTTGATATGTGGGCACATGATCCAGAAAATGATGGTACGAGAGAGAATGAATATATACCAATATCGAATTCTAGTTTAAAAGTATATGATTCCAAGATGTATAACATTGTAGAAGGATATATGGGTAATCACTGGCTTTATTTGGCAGAAATCGTGGATGAGTTTGATGGCCATTTTTCTTTATTCAAAGATGAGAATGAAACCTATACTAATAAGTCGCAGTACCTGAGGAAAGCAGCACTTACGGGAAACAAAAATGCTGATTTGACTGGCAACAGTTTTGATAACTCTCTTTTTGGTAATAGTGGAAATAATAAGATCAAACCACTTGGGGGTTTTGATATTGTTGATGGAGGCCCAGGCAATGATACAGCAATCTTTATGGGAAAAAAGTCAGAATATATTTTACGGAATCAAGATGGAAGGATCATCGTTGATGATATTCACTATTATCGGGATGGGCAAAACATTTTGATAAATATGGAAAAAATAAAATTCTCTGATAATATTTTGAATATAATTGATATAAAGTAATCACTCTAATAACTATGAGGTGACAAATGCGTTTCATAAAACAGACATATTATCATTTTGCATACTTGGCCAGTCTCTTTCTTTTAATTAGTTATTCCTACGCATTACCCAATATTGTTTTAACTAATTGCAATATAATTGATGGCAGGGGTACCCCTATTGCATCAGATATGGTTGTTATTATATCTGATAATAAAATAAAAAAAATAGATAGAGGACCATACAAAAATACAATTGAAAAAGATATGGAGATAATTGATCTAAAAGGCGGATATATATTACCAGGGTTTTGGAATAACCATTCCCATTTATCTGATCTTCTTCCTGATGTGAACAATATACTGGGCTCGGAGAATACTGTTTCAGCTACAATTCGGGCAGGTCGTAATGCTATGGATGCTTTAAAGCGTGGGTTTACATCCTTACGCTCCACCGGCTCACGAGATTATTTAGATGTGTATTGGGGAAAAGCATTTGAAGATGGTGTTTTTATTGGCCCAACAATTTATTCTGCTGGCAATCCATTAACTGCCGAAAATGGGCATGGAATAGATGATTATTCGTGGCCAGCTACAATTCCAGTTAATGGTAAAAATGAGATAAAACAAGCTGTACGGCGTCATTTGGATATGGGGGTGAGCTGGATCAAAATCATGGCGGATGAATTAACAGAAGAAGAAATTGCGACAGCTGTTTCTATTGCTCATAAAAGCAATGTAAAAGTTGTTGCGCATGCTGCAGAAGAAGGAGCATATAGAGCAATTAAAGCGGGTGTTGACTGTATTGAGCATGGGTATGATTTGTCTGAAAAAACACTGAAATTAATGGTAAAAAAAGGGGTCTTCTATGACCCAACAATAGTTTGTAATCTGAGTGCAGAGTATATTACCGAGAGGGAAGATAAAATTTCAGAAATTGGATTGGAGAATGATCAAACTGTTATTGATGGAAGAATTCTTGTTGCATATGCGGATGAACGCTCGTCTGAAAGGGCATTAAGGCAAAGGAAAATTCTTTTAAAAGCACAAGAAATTGGTGTAAAGATTACTGTAGGTGCGGATTCGAATCCTTTGGGTGAAATAGGGTTGCTTGAAATTGAGCAGCTCGCATTTTCAGGGCTAACTGAAATGCAGGCCATTATTGCAGCTACGAAAAACTCTGCTGAGATGAATGGAGTTTTGGATAAAGTAGGCACTATAGAAGAAGGAAAGATTGCGGATTTAATAGTATTATCAGATAATCCACTTGATCATATATCAAATATAAGAAAATTGGAAATGGTGATAAAAAATGGTCACATAATTGACATTTCATTTCCTGAAAAACAAACCAATTTTTGGGATTTGTATTTTAAAGAACAAAAAGAGGGAGGACGATGAAAAAATTATACATAATATCTATATTTATGCTCTATTTCTTGGCATGCAGTAAAAAAGTATCACTACCGGAAATTGATATTTCAGTATCAGAGGATGGTGTTGTAGAATTGCCAGATAGTGTCCCAGATATATTTAAAAAATATTTCGTAAAGTATACAAAAGTCACAGCGCCAAATGGTAAACCAATTCATATACTAGCACAAGATGGTTGGACCAATGATCAAATAAAGCATGGTCGGAATGTCCTAGAGCATATTCTAACGGATTTTCCAGGATCTCTTTATGGGAATAATAAAACAAATGTAGCTAACTCAATGTCTAAAAAGAAGGCGACAATGGTCTTTTTTAATACAGAGCCAGATTTAGAAAAAGCATTCCAGGAAGGATTGGGATCAGCAACAGATCTTAGTATGCAAGACTTGCGTGCTAATGAATGTACAGCAGTGGGAAGTAAAGATTATATGAACCACATAACTCGGGATGCTTCCTATGAAGAAATTTGGCATTTGGTGCATGATTATGGAATTAAACCTACACTGCCAGAAATGATAAAAGAAATGCGCATTGCAAATGATAATGCGGCGAAAAATGGTTGGAAAGCTTGGCCCGAAGATGAACCACAAGAGCACCCAAATGAATATGTGGGTGTTTTAATAGATAATTATTATGATTTGTGGAAAATAATGCCAAAGCTATACGAGGGAAGGGAAATTGCTGAGATGGCACGTAGAAAAGATCGGTTGGATAATGAGCAGAGTTTTGATGGAAAATCTCATTTTGCGAGATATTTTGCAAATAGCCGAAGTGCAATCAAACAAAAAGATCACCTTGGATATCAAGTGATTAAAAATTATTTCCATCCATACTTAACCTTTACTCCGGAGTTGCCAGTGGACTTTAATGGAGTTTTTTCAATAAAGTTTGATAATAATCTTTCTTATACATATAAATCGCAACATTTATTAAACGTTAAAATTAAAGGTGATAACAATATTGCATTAATTGGTAATAATTACGATAACATATTGAATGGGAATCAAGGGGATAATTCATTCCAAGGTAACGGTGGAAATGATTTCATTGATGGTGGCAAAGGTGTTGATACGGCAGTGTATCAAGGTCCTGCCGCTGATTACAAAATTAATATTTTGGAAGATCGAATTGAAGTTGTAGATAATAATCCAGAACGAGATGGCAGTGATACACTAAATAATGTAGAAAATGGAAAATTTGTTGATCGTATAATCTCATTTCCCGATAAAAACATTCATTAAGAAATATGGAGAAGAAAAATATGAAAAATATATTCTATTATTTTTTATCTATTATTATGTTTTTTACTTTATCACTTTCAGCACAGTGGGATGAATACAAACCCGATCCGCAATCCGTCCTGCAGCTAATCAGGAAAGAAAAAATGAAGCATATTCTTCCTCTAGCGATGCGGAATAATAATGTTAATATGTGGATTCATGTTACAAGAGCAGGGGATCCGGACCCCTTAGAATATGAATTTGGATCAACTTCCGGTTATTTAATCTTTACTGATCTAGGCGATCGAATTGAAAAAGCTGTTTTTGCTGGATATTTTGGTGGTGAAGGAGGAATAGAAAATATTGATATCACTGCATCAGTTGAATTACGACGGGCGATTACAGGATATGATTATGGTAAACAAAATTTTGCAGTTTATAATGAAATAACGGAGTATGTTTCTAGCAGAAACCCAAAAACAATTGCTGTTAATTATTCAGACTGGATTGCAGTCAGTGATGGTATATCTCATACGCAATTTGAAAAGCTAAAGAAGATTCTAGGAACAAAATATTCTAAAAGGATTGTTTCAGCCGAAAATTTAATCACAGAATTTCGTACCAGAAGAGTTCTTCGTGAGATAGTTGTTCAAGCAAATACATTGGAAATAGCACGTCAAAAAGTTCTCGAGAAGATAAAGAAAATAATCCCCGGTGAAACTACTCTTGGCGAAATTGGAGGTGCTCGAATATATTTTTCCGAAAAATCAGAGCCGTTAAGGCCTCCTTTAGCAACATCCTGGATTCGGCACCCAGAATATGTTTTTCAGCGTGGAGACTTTTTTGCTATAGGTGATGGCGCGAAATGGATGGATTTTGATTTTGGATCTTTCGGTGTAGATACGAAAACACACGTTTATATATTAAAAAAAGGTGAAACTGAACCTCCTAAAAGTATTCAGTACGCGTGGGATCAAGGGAAAAAAGCTCAGGGCATAATGCGGAATCAAGTAGCTGTGGGAATGACCGCCGGCGAAGCGCTGGATGCAATAATTGATGCCATGGAAGCGGAAGGATATATATACACTCCATTTACTGATGATCCTAGGGAAGATTACTTAATGTTACAAAAAGCATTGAAAAATACAAATAAGTCTGGATTTTATCTGGACCTACATGCTATGGGTAATAATGGCGGGGATTTGGTAACAGTTGGACCTTCAATAGCTCCCTTCAGAAGTGACCGAGATCATATTATGATATATGAAAATCATATTTTTGCATTTGAATATGCAGTACATACCAATCTTCCAGATCGTCCTGGTTATCCTATTACAATTAACTTTTCAAATCCTCAAGTAGTTACAAATTATGGAGTTGAATGGATACAACCTTCTAATGATAAAATTATTCTAATATATTAACCAATTATAACTATGGTGATGCGAAATATGTATGATATGTTAGTAATTCATGTAAATACAAAACTAATTAGACACTAACAAATCAATATAATTAATAAGATCTGAAATAATTTATTTAATCCTTGGTTTTTTATTGAAACAAATATATAATTGCAAGAGATATTAGTGATATATTACAAATATATCTAAAATAATTACTGATTGTGGGTAAGAGTGATAGGGCATTCCCTATACCTCTCCTGACTATTCACCTCTTACCCAACCAGTATTTAATAATTAAACATTTATTTTAGATGTTTAGGTAAAATATCACTTGCTGAAATAAAGGAGAAATAATATGAAGAACACAATATTGAAAATGAGTTTTACCACTGTCCTACTTTTAAGTTGCGCATATTCTCAGGGCAAGCTAACTGGTACTGTTACAGATGGTATAACAAATAACCCTTTGCCCGGCGCTAATGTATTCATTGAAGGCACAAGTTATGGTACAGCTGCAGATGCAGATGGTAATTTTACCATTTCAAATGTCTCTGATGGCTCTTACACCGTTACTGCAGGTTATATTGGTTATAAATCTAGCTCTAGTGAGGTGACTGTATCTGGAGGAGATGCTAGTGCAAGTTTTGTTCTTGATGTTGACCCTTTACGTTATGAAGAAGTGGTAGTTACTGGCGCTGCTTCCAGGACAACGAAAGCAACGGCTGAAATTTCGGTTCAACGTATTAACGCTTCAGAATTAACCGATAAAAATAATTATTCTAGTGTAGATAATATTTTGGCAGGCAGGGTGGCTGGTGTATCTCTAACTAAAGCATCAGGTATTGCAGGATCACAGTTTAAAATGCAAATGAGATCAGGCGGCGGACTCAATGGTGATGGCCAACCAGTATTTTTTGTTGATGGTGTGAAAGTTGAAAACTCAAGTTGGCGTGCTGGAGGTGATGCACCAGATATTGGGATCACTGCTCTGGCTAGCTTAAACCCGGAAGATATTGAGAACATTGAGGTTATTAAAGGTCCAGCGGGTGCTTCATCTTATGGAACAGGTGGATCCAATGGTGTTGTCCTTATCACTACTAAACGCGGTAAGTCAAATACTGGTGATAATTGGAAAATGAGTTACAAAGGAACTTTTGGGTATAATGACCAAGATAGAGAATACGATGAGAGTGAGTTTCGTTCTTACAAATGGGTCAACGATTATTTTCAACCTGGTGAAATTACCAAACATTCTGTAAGTGTTTCCGGTGGTACAGAGATGACTAACCTTTATTTCTCAATCGATATTCCATATGAAGAAATGCACACACCTAATAATTGGATAGATCAGCAGAATATTCGAGCTAACCTTGACTTTAGGCCCAATAATAAATTTAATTTTATGGCGAGCACTGCTTTTAATTCAGCGGAAATGCAGTTGCCCGGGAGATATCGTGCTGATGGAGTTTTTGGTGTAGTTACCTATGCGGCCAATCCATGGGTGATGATGGATCCTACTAAGGAAGCTTATTTTGATTACCAGACAGAAAAGAATTATATCAATAGTTTTGTTGGCTCAATTACAGGTGAAGTAACACCATTTGCAGATAATGCCGGCGCACTAAATGGTCTAAGTGCAAGATTTACTTATGGAATGAACGATAGAGATAATCGAAATATTTACACTGCACAAGTGACAAATGAAGAGATAACAGGTGAGTCTGATGAAGGTGAAAAAATGATTAGCCAGCGGAATAGTCAGGTTGGGACTTTTAACTGGGATGTGAAGTATGATTATCAATTGGGAGGAATTTCTGCGTCGTCTACTGTAGGATCTCAATCGTTTGATGAAAGAACTAGAGAATTTGGTGCTTCGCGCACAGGATTCGTTACTGATCAAATTACTACAATTAGTGCCGGCGCAGTGGAAGGTGTGACCTACGATTTCATGGACCATTTTCGTTCAGCGGGACTTTTCACAGAACATAATTTTTCTTTAAATGAAACATTCTTTGGCTCCTTTATGCTTCGTCGAGATTATGCAAGTGTACTGGGTTCAACATCATCTGATATTACTTATCCCCGTTTTAGTGGTGCCGTTAGGTTGGATAGGCTAGGTGTAGTGCCTCAACCTATTTCATTTCTCAAATTAAGAGCTGCCTATGGTGAGACTGGTATTTTACCTGGAAGAACTGATGCTATACCAACTTTATGGAGTGCTGTAAACTCACAATACGGTGTTGGTGCAGTTCTCACAGATATTGGTAATTCGGAAATAAAACCAGAAAGAATCAAGGAATTTGAGGTTGGATTTGAAGCTGAGGTGGCAAACTTTGCTTTTGATTTCACATATTATAATCAAACCGCAAATGAATCCATTGTGAACCGTGATAACGTAGGTTCTTCTGGTATGACCCAGAGTCCCGGGAAGTTCAATGTTGGTGAAATCCAGGGCTCGGGCTGGGAATCTCAGATATTTGCCTATTTTGGTGGTAAAGAATTTGGCGGCTGGAAACTGAATCTGACGCTAACCAATAGCTACCAGAAAAATGAAGTTGTAAGTATGGGTGGTGCAGACCCCATTTATGGTGGGCCTGGTGGTGGTAAACAGGCTTTTGCCGAAGGATTTCCAAAGCATGCCTTTTATAATGATATAAATATTGGTGCTTTATTTTCAGATGGTACTAATGAAATGGAAAATGATTTGCATCCCATGTATGGCGAAGTCATGCCTGCCGGTGCTTACTACGGAGACGAAGTATCTGATGGAAAGGTTTATCTTGGGACTGGGATGCCGGATAAAATTGGAAGTTTTGGATTCAATCTAAACTTATACGGATTTGATTTGTCCGGACTTTTCAATTGGAAAACTGGGCATGTATTGTATAATGAGGCTCGCGTAGATATGATATGGTGGGCTGTTGATATGCAGGATGGCGATGGCTCAGATCCAAATGATGTCTGTGGTACTAATGTTATACGTTATGATGAACTAGCAGAAATGTTGGGTTTTGGCAATCACTGTGCAGGACAGACGGAACTTACGAATTATAGTTCTCAGGAATACATTGATGCAGCCAATGAATATTCAAGAACAAACCCATTTTTTGATGCAAATTCGATTCAGCCAGGTGATTTTATTAAATTGAGAGAACTCAGTTTGAGCTATAATGTTAGTAAATTAACTAAATCGCTACCATTACTTGGTAATTTAGAGAATTTGACATTAGGTGTTAGTGGTACAAATCTTTGGGCAAAATATCATAAAGATTTTACTGGTGTGGATCCAGAGATTAATTCTATGGGTTATCATGGTGGCCCGCAGAATATGATGCAAGCTGGAAGTTTACCAACGCCAAAATCAGTCAATATGTTTATTAAGTTCAATATCTAATTAAAACAAAATAATTAACTAAGGAGATTTTGCTATGAAATACATAAGAATGATGATTCTGGTAGGGATACCAATTATTATGGCTTTTTCATTCATGTCCTGTGAAGATTGGGTGACGGAGGTGGATCCTTTAAGCAGTCAGGTTGAGAATGGTGATTTAGACAGCGAGGAATACCTTGATTTCTTATTGAAGGGTATGCTTGGTAACATGGGTAGATCTGAAGAATTTTCGGGTTTACCTCATATAATCTGGCGGGTAGCGGGATTTAGTGATGAATTTGTTCATGGCGAGGTTGATTTTGCGCCAGATCATTCGAATTTTGTGCAGGACATACCAATGGATTTGAATTTTGTTGCAAATGATTGGGAAAATTATCATCAGATTCGATTCCACGCTGATGATCTCCTTGATAGGGCAAGTAATATGACCATTAGCAATGCGAGTCTTGAGCAGAGAGTACATTGGTGGGGTAATGTTATTGGTGGTTTGATGAGAATGTACCTAGCTGACCACTGGGGACTCACTAAGGATGGACAAAATCCAGGTGCAGTGATAACTACTATTCAGCAAATTGACAATGGTGAAACTGGTAGCTTTCAGACGGATGCTGAAATAAGAGCATTAGCTCGTTCGATGTTAACAGCGGCATTGAGTTTTGATCCTGGTGAGACTTATGAAGGAGTTAACGGAAATGCAGATAAGATTGTATGGTCCTTAATAGCTAGAACTTATTTATTCGATGAAAATTATAGCGAAGCAAAGAGTGCCGCAGAAAAAGGATTGCAGCAAGGAGATATTGGCTTTCAATTAGTGCATTCAGCAGCTTTCACTAATTATATGTGGTACGAAGCCGGTAGAAATAATGTTCTTTTCAGTGCCGACACGCGGTTTGTTGATTATGTGGTCGCAGATCGAAAAGAAGGTGAGATCATTTCGAATCTTGAAGAAGAAAACGAGGATTCGCAATCTTTGAGAGGACCAGAAGGCGATGGCCTCGGTGAATCAGACGCGGAAAATGTCAGAGATGGCCTGGATAACCCAAATGAAAGAATCCCGCTTTGGGAACTTGAAGGAGATGGAGATAACCTAGCATATTGCCAGGATATTTATGACGGACGCAGTGATTACCTAGATCTAATTGATTGGAAAGAGATGGAACTTATTTTGGCAGAAGTTGCAATAAGAGCTGGTGATAATGCAACCGGGCTCGCTCATATAAATAATGTTAGGACTCATCACGGTCTAGATGCTTTAACTAGTGATGCTATGACTGGGTTTACACCATCCGCGACATCAGGAGCAGGAAGTAACACCGGAGCATTAGGGCTATTAATTGAAGAAAGAGATAAAACACTTTGGATGAAAGGTGTCCGCCTTGCAGATCAAACAAGATTTGATTTGTGGCATCTCGGAAGCAATACGTGGCCTTATATCCCAATACCAGATAGTGAGATTCTTAATAATCCGAACGTAAATCGTCCGTAGATATTGGGATGATCTGAAGTCGTATTTCAGATTATCCTTTCTTCACTGATCATAAGTCTTTATTCTAATGGCCTATTGATTTGTTAGTTTATAGCAGGCATTCATTTATCATGCAATTATTCTTAGTGACAGTTGTGTTATTAATTTCATGTACCCCACCAAATATTGATGATCAGAAAAGAGATAGATACCGAATTACAGAAGAAGAAATTAAATCAGTACCCCAAGCTAATACAGCTTGGGATGTACTGGAATATTTGCGCCCAAATCTATTAACAAGAGATCGACGACGGCATGTTGGTTTTACCGGTGGAATGGATGCGTTAGTTTTTATAAATGGTGCTCGCGCAGGATATAAAAATAGATTACGTACAATACCAGCTATGGACATTATTGAGATAAAGTACTTGGATTCGACTGAAGCAGGTGGGAAATATGGTTTTACATCAGGCGGTGGTGTATTTTTAGTAATAGTTGAGTAGTTGATGAGCAAAAATAAAATAAAATATATATTACCATATTTTCTAAAAGTTGAAATACTTTTCTTTTATGTAATTCCTGTTATTATGTATGCACAGAGCGAATTGAATTATAAAATTGTCAATGCGATTAAAACTGAAAGTTATGATAATTCTCAAGCCTATGAGATGCTGAATGATATTACTACTTTATTTGGTCCTAGACTATCTGGAACAGAAAAATATATGGATGCTGCCACTTGGGCTAAAAATGAATTAGAGTCCTTGGGTTTAGATAATGTACATTTTGAATCATATAGTGATGATTTTAGAAACTGGTCCGCAAAGTCATTTTCCATTGAGTTACTTAATCCAAGGTATAGTAAAATTAATACACTCCCTTATGCCTGGGTAAATCAAACGAAAGGTGTGATAAAGGGAGGACCAGTATTAATAGATCATAATAACCTAGAAGAATTAAAAAAATATAGTGGAAAACTTAGAGGCAAAATATTATTAAATCCTAATGTTGGTAATCGAGATGATGTTAGAACAGGCCCATTTACTGATGAAATTCTGGCTGCTGCTGCAAACCATAATAAACCAAATAATCCTGATGGATTAGATAATTCAGGTCTTGAACCGTTCACTGAGTCGTTAAAGCGCAAAGTCTTAGAAAAAAAAGAAACTGATGTTATACAATCATTATTATTAAAAGAAAAGGTGGCGGCTGTAATAACTGGTAGTTCTTCAATCCATGGTATTATTTATGCACGACAATTACCATATCATAAGCAAGGAGATCTGAAACCAGTACCTCACTTTGTTATTGGTAAGGAGGATCATCAATTAATTGTAGGTATGATTAAAAAGGGCCTAAATCCTGAGCTTAAACTACAATTAAAAGTTGATTTTAAAGATGTCAGTGAAAATCATGTGAATATTTTTGGTGAAATTTCTGGAGTAGATGAAAAACTGAAAGATCAAATTGTTTTAATTGGCGGACATTATGATTCTTATCACAGTGGTACAGGAGCTGCAGACAATGGGCAGGGATGTGCGATATTAATGGAAGTTATGCGAATATTAAAGAAAATTGATATAAAGCCGCGTAGAACCATACGTATTGCTTTATGGGGTGGAGAAGAGCAGGGTTTAAATGGATCTATGCACTACATAAAAAATTATGTTGGTGATGTGGTAACAGGAGCAAAAGGAGAGGAACATTCAAAAATATCTGCTTATTTTAACCACGATAATAATGGACATAATATTCGTGGAATATTTATGCAGGGCAATCCTGAGTTAAGGCCAATATTTGAAGATTATCTCTCTCCTTTTCATAGCGTTGGTGCAAAGACAGTATCTGTTGAAAATGCCTGTTGTACAGATCATGTACCTTTTGATGCATTAAATATACCAGCGTTTGAATGGATTCAAGATCCCATGCATTATTTTACCCATCAAATTCATACAAATCTGGATGTCCTTGATTTGGTGACAGAAAGTAGTTTAAAACATAATGCAGCGATAATAGCAACATTTGTTTATCATACTGCGATGAGAGATGAATTGCTTCCTCGTAAAAAGTGAATAGTATAATATTTTATTGAACTATTAAATGACATTAATCCAGATAGCCGTCATATTATTCGTATTTATTACAGTAATAATTGGATTGTGGTCCTTTTTTCAAATAAAAGGTAAGGCATTAAACTATTATAAAGCTGGTGCAGCGATGCCTGCTTGGGTCATAGGAATAACATTATGTGCTCAAGCATTTGATGCAAATGGGTCTATGGGAAGTGCAGCAATGAGTTATGAGAGTGGGTTTTGGTCTGGTGCAAGCATCCCATTGGGTTTGGGGTTATGCTTATTTATCACTGGATTATTTTTTGCAAAACCTCTCCATAAAATGAATTTAATGACATTACCAGATTTTTATAACCGGAGATATGATAAACGCACAGAAACTGCAGCTTCCATTAGTATGCTATTTAGTAATATAATTTTAATTGCAGGGAATTTGGCGGGATTAGGTTTATTGTTCAGTTTAATTTTTAATATACACTATCTTATTACATTAATTCTAATATCCGCAATGATACTATTATATGCAATAACTGGGGGGTTTATTGCTTCCATCTCCACAAGTGTTTTTCAGGTTTTTATTTTTATAATTGGGATTTTATTATCGTTTTTTTGGTTAACTGCTGAGTATGGTTGGTCAAATATTATGGCAGATGTGCCTATTACACATAAGAATTTTGATGGATTATTCACTATAAAAAGTGGAGCGTTAGCAAATTGGGCAGCCATTATTTCTATGGCCTTAGGTGATATTGTTGCAATTGATTTTATACAACGAGTCATATCATCAAAATCCCCTAGAGCTGCCCAAAGAGGGTGTTATTTTGGGAGTGCACTCACTATTTTGGTTGGTTTACCAGCAGTGTTATTGGGCTTATATGCTTTTAATTTTGATAAATTGGCAAATAAAGATTTACTTGTTGATATGGCATTAAATAATATACCGGAAATAGTAGGTACACTACTTATACTAGGAATAATTGGTGCAAGTATGTCCACTGCTGCAGGCGTTGTTTTGGATTTATCAAATATTATAACCCGTAACCTAGTTCAAAAATATTCAGCAGGTGTAAATAGCAATAAGAAAATATTAAACCTTGCCAGACTAATTGCTATTCCAACGATGATTTTTGCCACTACAGTCGCTTATTTTCACCCAAAGCCAGGTATTTTACTAATACTAGCATTTGATATTGTTCTAGCAGGATGTTTTGTGCCGCTTTTTCTTGGAATATATTGGAAAAAGGCTAATTCTATCGCTGCAATTACGTCAATCATTTGTGGGGCATTATTACGTATAATATTATATTTATTGATACCTGAATCGTTGAGAGGCTTAGATACTATTTTAACCCCAATTATAATTTGTATTTTATTTATTGTTGTATCTAAAAACACTCAAAATATATCTAAACCAAAATTTGAGATAATAAATTATGTTCCAGATGAAGAAGAATTAATTCGAGGAGCATATTAATGTCATATAAACTGAAGATAATATCGATCAAATTATTCTTTTTGTGTTTCTCAATTTTGATTAATGGTTGTTCAACTAGTCAAAAAGATAATTTTATTATCAAAGTTTCCCACAACGGAAGTCATCAACATCCCCATCAGGTAGGTTTTGAGAAATTATCTTCAATACTGGAAAGAGAAACAAATGGAAGAGCAAAATTAGAAATATTTCCTGCCAGTCAGATAGCTAGTGAAGAAGAAGCAATTGAAATGGTTAAACTAGGGGTAATAGGGTCGACACCTGCGAGTAGTGGTGCTTTAAGTAGCTTTGTACCAGAAGTGGATTTGTTCAACCTCCCCTTCATTTTTGATAGTTTGGGACATTTTTATGAAGTAATGGATGGACCAATAGGAAAGGAGATAAGCGATAAAATTGAAGAGAAACTTAATTGTGTTGTATTGGGATGGTGGTTTTCAGGAATTCGGAACACATGGAACTCTGAAAAACCTATTTATCAACCTAAAGACCTTGAAGGGATGAAAATTCGTGTTATAGGTAGTTCAATTGTTTTGGATACTTTTAATGCATTCGGAGCACAAGCGACAAATATGTCCTTTGGTGAATTATATTCTGCAATACAACAAGGAGTATTGGATGGAGCAGAGAGTGATCATATTGATTTATTGGTAGAAAAATTTTATGAAGTCACAAAATATGTTTCGTATACAGAACATCTTTACTTATCTGTAGCTCTTATATTTAGTAAAAAACAATTAAATAAATTACCGATAGATGTTCAAGAATCATTGGTTAGGGCAGGAAAAGAGGCAACCATTGCTCAAAGGAATGCTATGGAAGAAAAGACTAACGAGGCATTCATAAAATTGATAGAAAAAGGATTAGTGTTTAATAAAGTTGATAAAAAACTTTTCAAGGAAAAAGCCGAAGTAGTATATGCAAAAAATGCAGCTGGGGTTGGTGGAATGGAAATGATTAATAAAATATTATCGCATGGTTCTAATTAATATAGTAAAAGAAAGAACTAGATATGGATAGAAAAAATGGAATTAATCTAAGTCCTTTAGAGATTGCTCTATGCTTTCTATTGATTGCAATTGTTATTATAACATTTATCCAAGTATTATTTCGATATGTGTTTCAATTTTCTCTTGCTTGGACAGAGGAATTAGCACGATATATTTTCTTGTGGCTGGCAGCACTGTCTATCGCATATGCATTTAAAACAAAATCACATTTTGCATTAACATTTTTAGTAGATAGAGTTGGAGTTAAACAAAAAAATATTATTTTTATTATAGTAAATCTTTCAATACTTACCTTTTTATCTGTTTTTGTCTGGAAAGCATTTGAATACAACCTAAGTGTTATTAATCACATTGGTCCCAGTACTGGATTATCTATGTTTGTACCCTATTCATCTGCAATTGTTGGCGGTAGTCTAATGATATATTATGTTTTACGAGATTTGAATACATTTTTAAATAATAGAAAAGATTAATTGTGGGTTGGTTAGTAACTATCACCTTGATCTTATCGATGCTTATTTCAGTTCCTGTTGGCATAGCATTAGGTTTAGCGGCATTTGTAGGTATGCTATATGTCTCGCCAGATGTATTAATAATGATGCCGCAGAAATTTCTGTATGGTCTAGACTCATTTCCTTTACTTGCTATTCCGCTTTTTGTGTTGGCGGGGCAATTAATGTCAAATGGTGGCCTCGCAAAAAGGATAATAGCAATGGCCTTGATATTTGTGGGGCAAATACGTGGTGGGTTGGCTTTAGTCGTAATATTTTCAACTATGCTTATGTCCGGAATTTCAGGCTCTCCAAGTGCAAATACAGCAGCAATAGGTTCTGTTGCAATACCAGCTATGAAGAAGTTAAAATATCCACCCGAGTTTGCAACGGCAGTTTTAGCTGCAGCAGGAGGCGTCTCAACACTCGTTCCACCGGCTATTGATCTAATTATAATTGGTGTCATTGCTAATATCTCAATAGGAGGACTTTTTGCTGCAGGGATTTTACCTGCAGTTGTAAATGGGGTTGCTATCATGCTAATAGCGTATTATTACTCTAAAAAAATGAATTTACCTTTAGCTGATAAAACAACAACATCAGATAAAATCCGTGTTTTAAAGGATGGTATATTGCCACTTTTGATGATAGGAATAATTCTTGGTGGAATCTATGGAGGAGTTTTTACTCCTACAGAAGCAGCATCCGTTGCCGTGGTATACGGTTTTTTGGTCTCATTTTTTGTTTATAAGGAACTAAAATTAGAAGACATGCCTCAATTATTATTAAATACGGCTGGATTGTCAGGTGTAGTATTATTGGTTCTTGCTACAGCTTCTATGTTTTCATTCATCCTTACATTTGAAAGAATACCTCATGCTCTTGCCCAGATAATAGTAACCTATGCAGATAATTGGATAATATTTATTATTCTTGTGCATTTAGTTTTTCTAATGCTTGGCATGGTTATGGATGCTTTACCTGCAATAATTGTTTTGATGCCTATATTTTTACCTGTTGGGATCTCACTAGGAATGGAACCAATTCATTTAGGTATCTTAATAGCAGCAAACGTTGGTATTGGTATGATTACACCCCCAGTGGGGATCTGTCTATTCGTTGCTTGTGGTATAAGTGATGTAAAAATTGGAAATGTTGTAAAACCTTTATTCCCTTTTCTTTTATTTTTAATAATCACATTAATAATAATAACAATTTTTCCACAGATCACTTTGTTCTTACCACGATTATTTGGTATTATTTAAATATTTTATGAAAATCTTTTTTAAACAGATTATTATTAAATTGATATGAGGAGTCTTTAATGGAATATCGTACCTTAGGTAGAACTGGTATACAAGTTTCAAGTCTAGCACTTGGAACAGATAATTTTATGGATCCAACACCAGCAAAAGAGTGTGGAAATATATTAAAGAAAGCAATTGATCATGGGATTAATCTCATTGATACAGGCGATGTCTATGCTGATGGTGAAGGTGAAAAGATTATTGGAAGAATACTAAAGGAAAGTGGCCAAAGACAAAATGTATTGATTGGTACTAAAGTGGATCATGGTCAAAGGAGGCCAGGATTTACTCTTGAAGAATACGATCCTTCATTGGGACCAAATCAGCACGGTCATACAAGGCTTAATATTATAAGAGCATGTGAAAATTCTTTGAAGCGATTACAAACAGATTATATTGATTTATATCAATTGCATCGTCAATCTCCAGATCTTCCAATTGATGAAACACTAAGAGCACTTGATGATTTAGTTACCCAAGGAAAAGTGCGCTATATAGGTTGTTCCACCCATCCGGCATGGGCTGTTATGGAAGCTGTAATAATTAGTGAGATGAAGGGTTATGTTCGCTTTGTTTCAGAACAACCACCCTATAATTTATTGGATAGGAGAATTGAAAACGAATTAATTCCAGTTTGTGAAAAATATGGTGTAGGAATTATTACATGGGCTCCAATGGCTATGGGTGTACTTGCAGGTAGATACGATGATCCTCAAAAATACCCTGAAGGATCGCGGGCAGCATTGAGAGGTGGATTCTATGCGGATAGGGTTACTGAAAAAGGTATTAAGGTTGGTAGGGCTTTTTCTAAGATTGCCAAACAACTTAATTTAACACCGGCACAGTTAGCTATTCTCTGGTGTAAAGATCAACCGGGCATAACCGCACCACTTATAGGGCCTAGAACGGTTGAACAGTTAGAACCATTATTACCTGTTCTTGAGATGCAACTAGATGAAGAGACCAGAAAAGCATGTGATGAATTAGTACCGCCAGGCAGTGTGGTTGCTAATTTCCATAATACCGCAGACTGGATGAAAACAGTAATACATGGAGTCGGCCCATCATGAAAATTATAAAAGTAGAATCTATACCTTATGGCATACCTGTTAGAGGTTTTGCAGATGCATATACTTCTTTTAGTCATTCAAATGCTGTTTTAATTAAATTATATACCGATGAAGGTGTTACCGGTATCGGAGAAGCATGTGCTTGGGAGCCGGAATTTTATGGCGAGTCTTTTGAATCTATACATGCTATGATAATGAATTATGCAGGTCCTAAGATTATTGGAGAAGATCCGTTTAATATTAATAGAATTATGAAAATTCTCGATCAGGAATTAGCAAGAATTACCTGTGTAAAAGAAGGTATCGATATCGCACTTCATGATCTAGTTGGTAAAGCCCTAAATATTCCAGTTTATCAATTACTTGGAGGAAAATTTCGTGATAAAATTCCAGTAGCAAGTGAAATTGGTATTGATAATCCGAAAAGAATGGCTGAAAATGCACTCAAAGTTTTGGATATGGGTATTAATGTCATAAAAATCAAGGGCTCAAATGAAAAAGAACTTGATATTGATCGCATAAAAGCTGTTAGAGAAGCTGTGGGTACTGATATACCACTAAGGTTAGATCCGAATGCTGCTTGGGATACTATAAGTACTATTAAAATTATGCGCGAGGTTGAAGATTGCCATTTGCAATTATTGGAACAACCTGTCCCGAATTGGGATTATAAAGGCATGGCCCATATTAGAGAGAATATTGGGGTGCCCTTGATGGCAGATGAGAGTATTTGGACCCCTCAAGATGCGATTAAACTCCATGACTATAATGCCTGTGATTTATTCAACCTTAAAATTGCAAAAACATGCGGGCTACACCAGGGTAAAAAAGTAGAAATTGTTGCTGAAGCACTTGGAATACCATGTATTGCTGGAACGGAGTTAGAGCCCGGTATTTCTGCTGTTGCAAAAATTCATATGGCTGCATCAATGCGCGTACATCCTATTGCCAGTGAGTTCACTGAGTTAACACAGGTGGATGGATCCATTTTAAAAGAGCCTATAAAGGCTATTGATGGATTTTTAGATGTACCTAATGGTCCTGGGTTTGGAGTAGAGATTGATGATGACGCGCTTGATAGATATAGAATATCTATAGATTAATCAATAATAATAAGATTTAAAGGAGATTACTTTATGAATGAAGAAAGAGTTATGGTAATTACGGGTGGCTCAACAGGACTCGGTTCTGAATTAGCTAAATATTTTGTATCCAAAGGATTTCGATTAGTTGTGAACTATTTTTTTGATAAGGATGTGCAGGAATTAATTGGTAATAACTCAGCTTTGGGGAATAAAGATAAAGTATTATTCTCGCAGGCTGACGTTTCAAGTCGAGGACAAGTTCAAGGTATGTTTAAAAACGCAATTGATAAATTTGGACGGGTAGATATTCTACTGAATTTTGCAGGGATAAATAGGGATGCACCTTTTACAGAAATTACTGATGATATGTGGGACAGTGTAATTGCTGCACATTTAAAAGGACATTTCATTTGCGGTCAAGAGTTTGTTGCTCATAATTTGGATCGAGAAGGTTTAATACTTAATATTGGAGCTGCAGGCGGTCAAATAGGGCGAAAGAATGGTGCAAATTTCTGCAGTGCAAAAGGAGCTATCTTTGCATTAACAAAGTGTATGGCCCTCGAACTTGCGCCTAGAATAAGGGTGAATTGTCTTGTGCCGGGATCAGTAAAGACAAGAGAAGTAATTGATAGATATGACTTAGAAACTGATGATGGTTTAGAAAAAGAATTAGCGACACTACCTATGGGAAGATTAGGTGAATTTGAAGATATAATTCATATGGTTCAAAGCATTATTGATGCAAAGTTCACTACTGGTGCAAATTTTTATGCTAATGGTGGACAATATATGCATTAATGAAAATAACCAGAGTATTGGTTGCTCCAGTTGAAGATCAATAAAAAACTGTATTGCTTAAATAGTTTAATCCATAATTAAAATCATAGTAAAAAGAGTTTTGGTTCCTTGAAAGTACTAATCGTAAATAAAAATGAAATTAAGGCTGCTATAACTATGCAGCAATGTATAGAAGTAATGGAAGATCTGTTTGTACAACTTGAGGAAGGGATTGCAAACAATCCATTGAGAAAAGCGATGCTTCTCCCTAAAAATAGTGGTGGATTACTTAGCATGATGCCTGGATACAATAGCCAAAACAATATTATGGGTATTAAAACAGTCAGTGTATACCCTGAAAATGCGAAAATTGGATTAGAATCCCATCAAGGAACGGTTACCTTATTTAATTCAAAAAATGGTATTCCACTTGCAATAATGGATGCAAGTCAGATTACTTCAATTCGCACTGCAGCAGTCAGTGCAGTGGCAACTAAAGCATTAGCAAATAAGAATAGTAAAGTTTTGGCAATTATAGGCTCTGGGGTACAGGCAATATCCCATATTGAAGCAATGAATGAAATTCTTGACCTGGAAGAAATAAGAGTATGGAGCAGAAATAAAAAGAATATTGAGATTTTCATTAAAAATCAAAGAAAAAAAGATAGCATACCTTTTATCCATGCTCATTCAATAAGTGATGCTCTAAAAAACGCAGACGTTGTTTGTACAACTACATCTTCCAATGAGCCTATAATTTTTAGTAACCATATAGAGAGAGGTATGCATATTAATGCAGTAGGGTCAAGTGCAAAAAATGCGAGAGAGTTTGATGGAAATGCTATGAAAGTATCGAAACTTTATGTTGACAAAATAGAATCTACACTTAATGAATCTGGAGATTTCTTACTTGCAAAGAAAGAAGGTATTATAGATGATAAACATATTCTAGGGACAATAGGTGAAGTTTTATTAAATAATAAAAATGGTAGAGAATCTAAAAGCGATATAACACTATTTAAATCTTTAGGATTAGCCATAGAAGATATTGCAACTGCATTCTATATATACGAAAAATATAAAAATAACAATAAAGGACATTGGGTTGAATTATGTTGAAAAGGACATAATATATAAATATGCACAAAAAAATTGACCTAGGTATTCTAACTGGTATATCCTATGTAACTGGTTTGGATTATTATAATGGGATAAATGAATATTTTATGCAAAATAGTAAGCCTATTTATTCACTTAATCCTAATCCAAGTATGGTATTTGCATCTGTAGACTGTGATAAATATGTAAAATTACTTGAAGAGCGAAACTTTGATAAGGTATCGGATCATTTGATGGATGGGATCACAAAACTAGTTAATTCAGGATGCAATTATCTAGCAATCGCTTCAAATACAGGCCACATATGTTATGAAAAAGTAAAGCAGAAATACCCGGGTTTAAATATTATTCACATTGCGGACTGTATAGCATGGGAGTTGAAAAAAAAATCTTATTATAATGTTGGTCTCGTTGGCACAAAACCAACGATGGAAGAGGATTACCTTATTGGACGATTACAACTACACGGTATCAATACAACTGTTCCTGAACATGTTACAGACAGAACTAAGATTTATGATATTATTTGTAATGAATTATCTTATAATGTGTTCAAGGATGATTCAAGAAAATCTATAATTGAGATTATTAGAAATTTAATGAAAAATGAGACAAAATCATGTATTTCGGGGTGCACTGAGATAGAACTACTTGTCAAACAGACTGATATACCAAACGTAGAACTTTTTCCTTCTGCTCAAATTCATATTAAATATATCGCTGACTTGTTACTCGGTAGATTAAATATATCAAAGATTCAACCATAGTGTAATATTAATGGCTAATATAAAAAATAGATTTGCTCGTGCCAGTCTGTTGGTAATAACATTTTTCATGGTTTGTTTAAATGGGCCTGTCTCAGCGGACCAGTCGGATGAACGCATCATTTTTCACTCAGACCGAGATGGTAATAGCGAAATTTATTGCATCGAGCTGCCCGTTATTGAAGAAACACGATTGACGTTCAATGACAGCTATGACGGTTTTCCTTCTTGGTCTCCAGATGGTCAATTAATCGTGTTTCAGTCCGATCGCGAGGGCGCAGGGGCAATTTTTATAATGAAGGCCGATGGTTCGAATGCCAAACGCATACCGAATACTGAAAATGGTCGTTACCCAAAATGGTCTTTCGATGGCCATTACATAACATTTTTTGTTGAGCTTAACAGCAATAGCGAAATATTTGTGATCAATTCTGATGGCAGCAATCCACGAAATTTAACCCATCATCTGGCAACAGACGAAACACCAAGCTGGTCTGCAAATGGCAAAACTTTGGCATTCCAATCTGATCGTAATGATGTACGAAAAGGAGACCGTAGTATTGAAGAGTGGAACTATAATTTTGGTATATTCACAATGGCATCAGACGGCAGCACAGTACTGGAAATAACGGGTACCCAAACCAACGACGAGAACCCTTCAATAGCGCCGCATGGCAAGCAAATCGTTTACCAAAGTTATATTAGCAATAGTCTTGGGATTGCAGTTGTCAATACAATCACTAAGGAAAAGCAGATTCTGACAGACCTTCGTTATGCCAGTGGATCACCTGCCTGGTCAAGCGATGGATCAAAAATTATTTTCGACTCTAATCGAGACGGCAATTTCGAAATTTTTGTTATGGATGCCGACGGTTCGAACCAGCGTCAACTGACGTTCACCGACCACGCCGAAAACTCCGGTGCCGCCATGTATTCTGGTCAATATTTACCCTGACTTCTCGTCGATGACCTTTTAGTTATTACCAGCAAGTGAGCGTGCATGCTCCAGCATCTCAGGGCGAATGAGTGCGACCGGCACGTTTCCTTTCAACAACAAAGTAGTGTTAAATTCTTTGGAGTCGAATTGGTTGGGTCCCAGAATATCTCGATACTCCTCTTTGAGTGCCTTAATTTCGACCACCCCCATGTAGTAACCAACATCGTGCGCGGGGATATTAGTGATCTGGGTCGCCTCTACATGCGCCTGGCCTCGAGATGTGCCGGTACCTTCAAAAAAATCCACCATGTATTCATAGTCGATAAGACCTGTATGAAACTGTGGATCGAGAATTATTCTGGCAATACGCCAAAGTCTGTGCTGAAGATGCCCGAGGAATAATCGTGGCTCACCATTCAGATACCCGTGATTGTACATCAACTCTTCTGCGTAAACCGCCCAGCCCTCACTCATTGTAGAACTGACATCTGTGTAGGGTGCTGAACCCACCAACTGCCTCGCTGGTCGTTGGTTTTTTCCCGTCATGAAAATTGCAAAGTGGTGACCTGGGTAAACCTCATGAGGAATTTGCTGTGCGATATACCAAGCCCTACTCCAGTCTTGAAGAAACTCTGATTTTCGTGGCCATGTGTTGTACTGGTCGATCGACGGCAGCGAATAATAGCCAACATACCTATCGTTATGCGTAAAGCCAAACGGTCCAATGCCTGAAGCACCGCGAGGAATCGTTTCAGGATGGGCACGCCGCACGTAGCGGTATTCCTCAATAACGCCATCCGGAACAGACACAATTTCTTCATAGACTAGAACTTTTGCTCGGGCCGCTTCTCGTGCGAGATCGGTATAAAGATTCCATGGAGCCACGTGGTCCATTCTATTTTCTTCAATCAACTGTTGCCAGGTCTTATTGGAGTCGATCTGTGCAGCAGTATGTTGCATCAATTGTTCCGTTTCTTTGTATAGTTTGGTGCCTATTGTCACCAGCTCATCTACAGAGTAGTTCAGGAAATGATTGCGCAGCAGGCGCTCATATTCCTGCTTTCCAACAGCCAATTCGCCAATCTTGCCTGGTTTTAAGTCTTCCACAAGAAATGTCCTGAATTCTTGTAGTTGATGCCGATAGGCATCTGCGGCTTGCTGCATTTTGCCAGCCAATATTTCGTTTGGTGCCCGCGCAATAATGTCAAGCATTTCTGTATCAAGAAAACTAAATGTATTATCGGCCAATGTCACTGCCCTCTCTATCCATAGTGGTGGTGGGCCTACCAGATTCTCTTTGCCATATTTAAAATCATGCAGATCCGAAGTCAAAGCGCTAATCATGGCCGTGTAGCGTTCTTCCCATGGCACTACCTGGTCAAGGCTGGCCGCAAAAAAGTCGTTGAATGGAATGTAATCGGATGGGCGTTTTTGCCAAATTTTAATGTCTCGTAATTTTTGCATACTATTATCTAATTGCGCGTAGAAATAGTCGTAATCAATACGATCCGGAGTCTCAAGCGAGGATCTATCTATTTTTGAAAGAGCCTGCAGAAATTGATCAGTTCTTTCAGCCCGGGCTTCGAAGGCAGCACGACTCTTGCCATTGATAAGTTTAATTTCAACCACA